>Ga0207684_10000818_pt1 | contig 35981 bp, 42 predicted proteins | sample KBSK5501metaG_FD_184342 | JGI IMG/M metagenome (GOLD analysis project Ga0207684, IMG submission 184342) | Corn, switchgrass and miscanthus rhizosphere microbial communities from Kellogg Biological Station, Michigan, USA - KBS K5-50-1 metaG... | ecosystem: Host-associated > Plants > Roots >... | reverse complement strand
ATCCAGCTCGCAGACGACATAAAGGTGGCCACGAAGCAATTCGCGCTGAAACGCAACTCGGTCAGCGGGGTTGCGCGCGCCTTGCCGGAGGAGCTCCTCGAGGCGATTCAGGGGCTCAGCTGACACGAGCTCTCAACCAATATCGCCGGGCTTGAATGTGTGGAAAGGATCGAGCGGCTACCGGGTTGAACTTCCCGCACTGCTGAGCAAGCGCCACAGTTCGTCGGTCGCCTCCTTGTACTCGTGGTTGGCCTCCACCCGCTCGTCAACGGCGTCTCGCCACACAAAGAACTCCCCCAAGCCGCCCCGCCCGAACATCGTTCGGTACTGTGCGTCGGCTTTCTTGAGCGCATCCAGGTCTTCAAGGCCGCCATCCTCAACCACCTCGAGCACCCTCGTGATGCGCGGGATCCAGTTGCGCGCGCCCTCTGCCTCGAGGACCGACAGGACATAGCGAAGGAGCTCGATGACTCGGGCTCGCTCTGTCGCCGCGGTCACCTGGTTCATGGTAGTGGGGTCTCTGAAATCACCTTGAAACTCCAAGGCTCCGGGATGAAAACCTGGGTTCTGCCGCCCACGTAGATTCCGCCCTGATTCGAGGTCGGACCGACGTACATTGGTGTGCCGGGCGGCACCTCGAGCGCATACAGAGACTCGATCGGTGACGAGGACTTGAGCTCCCCAGTGACCGGATCTAGCCAGTCTGGTTTGACCGCGAGCTCGATTCTGATCTGCGCTCTGGAAGTGCTTGGTTCAAAGCTGAACCACCGGCCGTAGGCGTTTGCGCCGCCGCCCGCGGCGCCACCCCTGTATGCGACCTTGCTTTCGGTGTCGACCTCGATTTTGTAATGGCCGCCGGAAAATGCCTCGGCCGGGTTGCCCGGCATCTTCGCGAGCGGTCCGTTGTCCTGGATCATGTTGAATTTGTAGCCCGGCCTTGAGTCCACAACCTTTGGTCTGCTACCAATCCCACCGCCGGCTGCGCCCCCCACCGTTCCAGCCGCGACGTCGAGCGGGTTTATCTGCCCGTACTGGACCTCGTCGAGGATCATGGAGGTACCGGCACCGCCAACACCACCCAGCGCGACACGTCCGAAGCGCGTGGCCATCGCTGCTGACAAGCTCGCGGGGAGTGCGCCGGCGGCGGCGCCTAGTCCCGCGCCAAGGGCTCCTCCGACAAACCCGCCCGCGGCACCCATCTCGCCCCACTGAAAGACCTCGCTCCAGCTGAAGTCCTTCTGGTCGTGAAAGAGGAGGATCTTCTCCGGCTGGATGGCGACGACGTCGATCGCCATCGCTTCCACCACTCCAAAGGTCGCTCCCACCAGCACACCGCTGATGATCAGCCCGGCAGTCTCCGTCAGCGTTATTCCCACCAGCTCCGCGCTGGCGACCAGCGTCGCCGATACACCGGCCGCAGCGGCCGTAGCGATGCCGACTGTGCAAACGCCCAACACAACGCCAAGCACGACAGCGGTGCCGATCTCGGCTACCAGTTCCTCGACCTTGACGCGCGCGGTGTCCACGGCCTGCGCGTAGTCGTCCAGCGCCTTTCCCATCGCGGTGCAGGCCTGAGAGCAGGTGGGTAAGTAGCCGCTGCTGCCTGACCATTTCTGCCAGTAGGTGCCGAAGGCGTCCATCGCCGGCCCCTGGTTGTCCGCCAGGAGGTTCAGCACGGCAGACTGACTGGCACCATCGACGGCGTCAAGAGCGCGTGCCATGTCCCTCCATGCCTGGGCGGCTGCGCGCAGCCTGGCCGGGTCGGCGGCCGGCCACCAGATCCCCATCTGGGTCTGCTGGCCTGGCGACTGATCGGGATGATGGGGAGGGACGTGGACGCCGGGCAATCTAACCTCCCTGGCGGACCTGGCTGGCGGCGTCGCTGCCCTGGTAGTTGATCCCCATGACCTCGAGCCCGCGCCCGATGGCATCCAGGCCCGTGGCCAGGTGTTGAAGCGCCAGCTCGAGGTTCTGCGCATTGGGGTCATAACCGGCCCCGAACTTCTGGCCCTGTGCGTCGTTGCCGCACATTCCGCTGAGCGGCCGGAGGCTGGCCTGGAGGCGGCTCAACGCGGTTGCGAGCTGCTCGCCCTCCAGGTCAAAGCGCGCCGAGGCCCGAAGCAGCGCCTCGGGGTCGACTGAGAACTTATCTCCCACGGCTTCCCACCCTCAGCCCCAGATCTGTCTGTTGGCCCGCTCCGTGTTCAGGTAGTTGTCGCCTGCGATGCGCAGCGACTGCGAGATCTGGTGCAGGACCTGGTTGAGGTCGTCGGCGCTCGCGTCCCATTTGGCCTGAAGCGCTTGAAACTCGCCGGACGCATCGCCCGACCAGCTCGCGATCAGCGGCGCCAGGTAGGACTTGAGGTCGCTCAACTGAGCGGCGATCTGTGAGGCGACGCCATCGGTGTCCATCGCGGCCTCGCTGACCGCCCCGAAGGTGACGAGGATGTGTCCGTCTCCGCCCATCTCAGCCTCCCAGCTTGCGAGTGATCGAGGTGAAGCTCTGCTGGCTGGTGTCCTCGGTCGCCTGGTAGTTGCCCTGAACCTTGACCAGGCCGTCGCCGATCGCCCGCAGGGCCGCGTTGAGCTGGGTGGCGTCCTGGTGCCAACGGTCCTTCAAAACCTGGAAGCTGGTGGCCGCCGAACCCTGCCAGGTCCCCGTCAGCGGATCGAGGCGTGCGAGCAGGTTGCTGAGCTGCGACTGAATCTGGGCGTTGACGTCGTAGACATGCTGCGAAGCCGCCTGCATGGTGGCCAGCTCCGTGCGGAAGTTCGAACCGGATCCGCTCATCTCAGTGTTTATCCTCTCTTCGAGAGACTCGGACAACCCTGCCTGTTAACCGATCGATTCAGCAAGGCCGCGGGGTCGGCTCGCTTGATCTTCTGCCGGTCGCGAATCTGCGGCTGGGTGTAGTCAGCCAGCGTAGGGCGGAAGGCTCACCGTGAAAACCGCACCGCGGCGGTTCCCTTCAAACAAGAGGTGGCCTTGATGCTCGCGCACGATGCCATATGACATGAAGAGGCCGAGGCCCGTGCCGCCCTCTTTGGTCGTGAAGTGCGGCTCGAACAAATGGTGGCGTTGGTCGTCGGACACACCCGGTCCGTCGTCGGCGATGCTCAAGTAGGGCCATCCGTTACCGCGCTTGCCGGTCGTAGCCTCGACGCGGCCGCCTTGGCCCACGGCATCGATGGCGTTGTTCAAGAGGTTGGTGATGACCTCGCGAAGGAGAAGTGGGTCTGCGCGTACGTTGACCACATCGGGAGTCTCCCGCACTGCAAGCTGAACTTCCTTTGTGCGCGCGCGGGGTCGGGCCATTCCTATGGCGCGACTCACGAGCTCATTGAGGTCAATCGGGCCGGTCGCGAATTGGACGCGCGGCGTCGCGCCCTGTGAAAGGTCGCGGAGCACCGTGACCGCGTCGGTGGCTGCAGCAGTCGCAGTCTCAAGGCTGTCGCGGTCCACGGGGTCGAGGCGGTGAGGGTCGATTTCGCGCAGGTAGCCCACAGCGTTGGCCATGTGGTTCCTCAGGTTGTGGACGACGCCCTCGACGGCGCGACTGTGGAAGAGGTGGCGATCGGCGTCGGACAACTCAGACTCGAGCACCCTGCGTACCCGCCTGCCGGCGATCGTGTCTGTTAGGGCGAGCGCAAGCACGAAAACGATTGTCGCGAGGAGGTAGCCGAGTGCCGATCCGTCGAGGATGTAGCTAAGGAGAAGAGATGCCAGGCCGATGTACCCGAAGGAGACCAGAAACAGAGCGCTGAAATTCACCCGCACGATATTTCGAATCCGCTCGCCAGTTGAGATTGAGAAGCTGATTGCTATTAACGCCAAATTTGCGCCGATGAATGTGAGCAGAACAGCGCTTCGTGCGACAAGAGACAGGTTTCCATGCGAGTTGAACTGCTCGGCTACGGTCGCTGCGACACAAGCAATACACGGGTAGATGACGGCGTTGGTGATCATGGGTCGGACACCACGTGTGATTTGTGCGAGCGCCACACCAATGCCGATAATCGTTGCGTCGAGGGGGTTCGTTAGGATGGTCGTCGCTCCGATCACAAGGCCAGCCAGCGACAACTGCCCGCGATCGAGCCGAACATTGCCTAGATTCAGAACGATAGCGGCCAGTAGCAGGTAGATAACCTCGATGAATGAATCTGGATGTGACCTGTCGTAAGGCGCAGCCAGAATGTTCAGGGCGACGACCGCGACCGCTAGGAAGCCTAGATAGCCGTACAAACCCGTCGACCTCTTCACGGGCGTCTTGTTAAGCTGCGTGGCATCCCGAACGCGCCATCGGACCGGAAGGAATACCGTGTACTCGTCGTCGACGATAGCGTGCTGCCTCGCGCCGCTGCGCGAACGATGCTCGGCACGGCGACAGGCCTGCGGCTGGTTGGAGAGGCGTCGTCCGGGGAAGAGGCTCTGGTAGCCATGTCCAGACTCAAGGCGGACCTGGTGCTGATGGACGTACATATGCCTGGCATGGACGGAGCGGCTACGACCATGGAGCTCTTGGCCCAGCATCCGCAAGCGAAGGTCATCGCGTGGACTGTATCTGAGTCGAGCGATGATCTCTTACGAATGATGCGAGCTGGGTGTTCAGGATATGTTCTGAAGGACGTTGGGCCGGCTGAGCTGCAGCGAGCCTTATGGTCAGCCGTCCGAAGCGAGAGCCCGGTTCCACGCAAGATGATCCCTGACGTTCTGCGCCGAGTTGCTGAGCAGAGCCCGCTGTCGCGGACAACAAAAACTGTCGCCTTGACGTCGAGGGAGATGCAGATCCTTCGTGGGGTAGCAAAGGGCTTACCAACCAAGAGGCTGGCCCAGCAACTGGGCCTAAGGGTGCCTTCCGTCGAAACCCATCTCCACAACCTGTTCCGGAAACTGAACGCCTCCAACCGTGGCGAGGCCGTGAGCACAGCGTTGAAGTTGGGGCTGATCACGCTGGCCGATCTCTAGTTCTTGCTCATGGATTCCCATGAGCGGGCCTCATGGATCTCCATGAATAGACCTAAGGGTAATTGACGATACACAGGGACCGTCCTAATCGCGACACTTCGCGTCGTCGTGACTTGGTTGCTGCGGATTCCGAAAATCTGAGGACGGAGGGGTATTTGTCATGGTGCGCATGTTTAGACGCTTGCTTCGTGGCGGCACAAGGCAGCGGGTGGTCGGAGCCTGGATCCTATAGATAGGAGTCGGAACTGAGGGCCTAATCCAGTCCCCTCACGGGGGGCGAAACGGAATTCCTGAGGTCTAGAATTCCAGCGTCTTGCCCCCATACCGATCGCTCCCATGGTCGGCTCGTTTGTATTCCGCCTTGGTCATTGGCGTTGGGATCGCCGTTGTGCCGCTCGGGTGGCTTCTGCACCCTTATTCACCCTCCGACCTAGGAAAGCTCCTTCCAACACTCCTGTACCTTGGCGTCGGTACACAGATAGCGGCGCTTCGTCCGATACCGTGGCGTACCGGCCGGCAGTCTGTAGTTGACCCGCTGCTCGTAGCAACTGGTCTCTATGCGCCTGGTTTAGGAGTTGGCCTGGTCGCATGGCTTGCTCAATTTGACGGTCGCGTTCCCGGCAGGGCCATCCCATGGTGGGCATTTTTTTACAACCGCGCGGTTTTTGCGATCGCGCACGTACTTCCTTCTATCGCTGTCTATTCGATTTCAGCCGATGACTGGTGGGGTTGGCCAGTTCGGACAGCTAGTTACGTCGTTGCCGCGGTAGGGCTCCAGTACTTCATGACAGCCTTGGTCGTCTCGTTTGTTCGTCGGAGCTCGGTCTGGACGACTCTGTTTGAAAACGTTGGTGTACCAACCCTCATGGCCACGCTTGCCCTTAGCTTCTCGGGCGGCATTCTCTTTCTACTCCTTCAGGCGACACCCTTCCCCGTCGGGTACATCATGGCGCCGGGCTTGTTCGGTTTCGTGCTTGCGGTTCGGGGAAATGTCGCGGATGCACAGCGCCAAACTGAGCTGAAGGATCAAACGCTCGATCTGGCCGCGCAGGCTCTCGACGCGCGTGATCGCTACACCGAATCACACTCAATCCGCGTATCGGAGCTTGCGGGCAAACTCGGGGAGCAACTTGAGCTCGGCGACCGCGAGTGCGAACTCATACGCACTGCCGGATCTCTCCACGACCTCGGCAAAATTGGAGTCCGTGACGACATCCTCAACAAGCCGGGCCCGTTAACCGAAGAAGAGTGGGAGATCATGCGCCGGCATCCCGACATTGGGGCCGACATGATCGCTCAGCACTCGGCGTTGGCTGAGGTCGCGCCGCTGGTGCGACACCACCACGAACGCTGGGACGGGTCGGGATATCCGGCGGGTCTGAGAAGTGATGTGATTCCCTTCGGTGCCCGCATACTCTCCGTGGCCGACTCTTTCGACACCATCACCGGACCGCGTCTCTATCGGCAATCACTAATGACGCCGCTCGAAGGCGTAGAGGACATCAGTCGGCGAGCCGATCATTGGTATGACCCAAACGTAGTCGACGCGCTACGTGAGCTTCACGGCCTCAAACCACTCGAATTAGCCAACAGGTCCGAGGTACCTCGCCGAATTACCAGTCTGCGCGTCTTGCGCGCGAACCCGTGGTTCAGCAGCCTACTTACCGCGATCGGGATTTCGTCAATTGGTGATCCGTTGACGCAGGTGGCGACCCTTGTGCTCATTTACACGGCGACTAATCACGACGCACGCATAGTCGCTTTGGCGTTCATCGCGCAGGCACTGGCCACCATCTCCATGAGCAGCGTTCTCGGTGGTGTCGCAGACAAATTGCCTCGAAAGCCTCTTATCGTGACGCTAGAGTTGCTGCGAGCGGCGATACTCGTCGCCACACCGGCGTTGACCCAGGTGGACAAGGCGATTGGGCCAACCGGAGCGCGTTGGTGGGTCATCATCCCTGTCTTGTTTGTCTTGGCGTCGATAAACGCCATAGTTCAGCCGGCTCGTCAGGCAGCTATCCCAGGTTTAGTGCCCGCTGGCCAAATTGGTAAGGCCAATGCTCTTGTAGTTGCAACGACAATGCTTGCCGGGGCCCTTGGTTTTGCGCTCGCAGGCGCCATTTTGAGCATGTCGCAGTCGCTCACGATCCTGTTCTTCGCTGATGCGGCTACTTTTGGGCTAGCTGCAGCGATCGTACTTGGCATTCCCAGCCTTGGTGGCGGCGCGGCAGCAGGACGGGTTTACGGCGCCCTGAAGCGCACTTGGTCAATTGTTTCGGCCCGGCCACAACTGGTGATTGGAGCACTTGCCGCCTTTCTGATAGCGATCTCATTTCCGTCTCTGCTGGCTGTGGCGTACCAGGTTTCGCGTAATGGCGGTCAGACCTATTCGATGCTGGAAGTTGTCCTCTCAATCGGGGTGTTCGCCGGCTCGATCGCCGTCGGACGTTTTGTCGCCATAGGCAGCATGCGCACAGTTGGGGCGGGCCTCTTTCTGACGGGCGTCTTCTCGGTGGCTATATCCATGCGGCCTTCCGTGATATTGATCGCGGCGTTTTTGTTCCTAGCGTCGATTGGCAATCCGATCTATGCAGTCGCAAATCAGACTGCCTTGATGGAAGCGGCGGACGCCTCGAATCGAGGCAGCGTCATGGCTACTCGGTTTGGACTCGTCCAGACTGCGAGCATCGCCGGCGCTGCGGCAGGAGGGCTCATCACATCGGGCTTCGGGCCATTCGCCGCCTATGGAGTGCTGGGCGTCGGCTTAATCCTGCTGGCCCTGTATGCCCTTGCAGCTGGTCGAAGCACCGTCAACCCGATCCACGGCGCCGCCTACGAAGAAGCCCAGATCAAAGCCGCGGCGGCACAGCCCCCGGCCGGCTAACTTAAGCCCGCTGTAAAGCTCCTCTGATGCCGGTTTTCCTCGTCATACTGCGCTGATTGCGCAACGTCCGACCTACCAGCCACTCGAGAGAGAGCACCCCCGAAAGCGAACCTGAGGCGCCGACCCCATTAAGCGGAGTCGGCGGCTCCGCCTGGTCGCTCGATCCTCAGCGCCGCCGCCGCTACCTTCAGATCGCATTCGGTTTCGCCGCCCTGATAGTCGCCATTGCCGTCCTCTACCTGCTCCGCGACTTCATCGGGGCCTTCGTACTGGGGGCCGCGATCGCGTTTTTGATCCAGCCCGGCATCGTTCGCCTCGAGCATTTCGGCCTGCCGCGCATGGCGGCCATCGGGGTGATGTTCGTGGTCATCATCCTCGTGCTCGCCGGCCTCGTCCTGCTTGTCGTCCCGCTCGGCATCAGCGAGGTTTCGCAGCTGCAGGTCCAGGCTCCCGGCCTCGCGGCCGCAGCGCAGGACCGCATCAACAGCCTCCAGGGCTCACCGATCGAGATCTTCGGCTTCAAGGTCGACCTGAGAGGCACGGCCGAAACGATCAACGCGCACCTCAGGGAATATCTGTTGGGCCAATTTGGCAACGCCGTGAGCATCGGCCTCACCGCCCTGACGACGTTGTTGCAGCTCATCCTCACGTTCATCGTCGCGTTCCTGCTTGCGCTCGATGCCGCCTCAATCAAACGCGTCCTGCGCCGATTCGTTCCCAACGACTATCGCACCGACTTCGATCAGATCTGGCGCCGCATTCGCAAGATGCTGTACGCGTACGTGCGCGGTCAGCTGATCATCGCCGGGCTCATTGGAATCTTGTGCGGCATCGCATGCGCGGTACTGGGACTCGCTGACCCGGTTGCGCTCGGCCTCATCGCCGGCATCACCGCCCTCGTCCCCTATATCGGGCCCTTCGTCGGAGCGGTGCCGGCAATCCTGGTTGGTCTTGCCGCCGCCCCGATCAAGGCGCTTCTGATCGCGATAGCGTATTTCGTAATCTCGAACGTCATCCTCAACTTCGTCTATCCCAAGGTCATGGGCGACGCGGTACGGCTGCCGCCCATCCTTGTCATCGTCGCCTTCATCGCGGGATTCAGCTGGGCGGGAATCCTCGGCATGTTTGTCGCGGTGCCCCTTGCCGCCACGCTTCGCATCCTTTTCGATCACATCTATCCGCGGCTGTACGGGAAGCCGGCTTGAAGATCGCGATCCTCTCGGACATCCACGCCAATTGGCAGGCGCTGGAGGCGGTCTTGCGCGACTGCCCCCCGACTGATGAGACGTTATGCCTCGGCGATGTCGTCGGTTATGGGGGCGACCCCAGGCGCTGCATCGACGAGGTCACCAAGCGCGGGTGGCTCACCCTCGTCGGTAACCACGACCGTGCCTGCACCGATCCGGAGATCCTCGAGTGGTTCAATGATGATGCGGCGGCAGTGGTGCGATGGACGGTTGACACCATCGGCGAAGATCGAATCGCATGGTTGCGAGGGTTGCCTGACAGCCACGTTGAACATGACGTGCTCCTCGTCCACGCAAGCCCGCGCGACCACATTTACGAGTACGTCCTAGATACCGCCGTTGCGTTCGCCAACCTTGAACTGCTCAATGGCGGGGTGTGCTTTCACGGCCACACCCACGTACCTGGAATATTCGGCCTGTCCGACGGGCAGGTGACTCACGAGTATCGCGTCGACAAGTTCTCGCTCAAGGGGCCGGCCCTGATCAATCCAGGCAGCGTCGGCCAGCCTCGCGACGGGAGCCCCATGGCGAGCTACGGAGTCTGGGACGTCGATAACGAGACGTTCGAGTTTCGGCGGGTCCGGTACGACATCAAGGGGGCACAGCGCGCGATCCGAAAGGCGAAGCTGCCGGAACGATTCGCGCTTCGACTCGAAACGGGGCGATGAGCCGCTGGGCTTCCCTGCGCTGGAGCCGCATGGGCTACGCGGCAGCCTCCGGCGCCGGACTCGGGTCTCTTCTCTTCTGGGTGGGCTACTGGTTCACCTTTGTTCGGGGCAACCTCCAGGGCCCTGACTTCTTTTCGTTCTACTCGGGCGCGAGGCTGTTCGTGCTCAAGGGCGGCTCGGCGGTCTACGACCTGGCCTTGCAGAAGCAATACGAGCTCCAGGTCGTTCCTCATTCGCCAGACACCTTTGTCGTGCTGCCGTACTTCCACCCGCCCTACTACACGCTGCTGATCGCGCCGCTCGCCTTCCTCGACTACCGGACCGCCTACTACGCGATGGCTGCCCTGAACGTCGCTCTGGCCGGTGCCCTGATCGTGTTGCTCGTACGAGGCAGCGAGCGGATACACGGGCGGTCCGCATTGATCGCGGCGCCGCTCATAGGCGGCTTCTTTCCGCTCTTCGTCACGATCCTGCAGGGCCAATCGGACCTCGTCGTACTGGTCCCTTTGGCTGCCGCGTACACGGCTTGGGCCCGCGGCCGGCCAGGGTGGGCTGGCATCTTCACCGGTCTGGCGCTGGCCAAGCCCCAGCTGCTCCTGCTCGTACCGGTGCTTTTCGTAACCCGCCGGGCGTGGCGTGCGCTGGCGGGATTTGCGGCTGTTATCGCTGCGTTGGGGGTCGTGTCCATCGCTGGATTCGGCTTCGGTCCCGTGCTCGGCTACCTGAATGCGGTCGGCCGATGGGCGATCGGTGGAACCCTGCCGACCAACGGCCAAATCGTTTACACAGACACCGCGGTCTATTCGTTGCGCAACGTGCTCGAGGCCGTCCCGGGCGCCGGTAAAGGCGTCGCCCTGGCCATTCTCATCCTGCTTCTGGCACTGGTGGCCCTGTCCTTGAGCTGGCGGCCGGACAAACCGCGACTCGACTTCGCGCTCGCCATCGCCGCTTCGTTGGTCTTGAGCCCACATCAGAACATTCACGATCTGGCCCTCCTGGTCATTCCCGGGTTCGCTCTCGCTGACCTTGCTCTGGCGGGCCAACTGAGGTGGCCCCGCGCCGCTGCGATCGTCCTTGTTCTCGCGTACGCCGCGATCAACCTCACACTCGCCCTCGACCTGTGGTCGGCGGCGATTGGCGCATTCGCCATCGCGGCATACCTCACTGTGGAGCGGATGGCAGTGCGGCCGGATCCCATCCCACTCGGTGAGCTGCGCTGGAGTGGACCCAATCCGCGCCGGGTCATCGTGCTGCCCGCATATCGAGCCGCCAAGACGCTTGGCGAGGTGGTCGGTGATATCCCCGCGGGCCACGCGGACCGGATTCTCTTGGTCGACGATGCCAGCGCTGATGCGACGGTGAGCGTTGCAACTGCGTTGCATCTCGATGTCATCAGGCACCAGCGAAATCTTGGCTACGGCGGCAACCAGAAGACGTGCTACCGACACGCGCTGGACATGGGAGCTGACGTCGTCGTGATGTTGCATCCCGACGGGCAATACGACCCCGCGATCATCCCCAACCTGTGCCGCGTGATCGAGGAAGGGGAGGCGGACATAGTGCTCGGGTCTCGCTGGCTCGGCCTCGATCCGGCGAAGGCGGGCATGCCGTGGTGGAAACGTCTTGGCAACCGGTTCCTGACCGGCGCCGAGAACCGCGTCCTAGGTCTGCGCCTCTCCGAATATCACACTGGATATCGAGCGTACTCGCGCAGATTTCTTGAGGCGATTCCGTTCCTTGAGAACAGCAACGACTTCGTGTTTGACACACAGGTGCTGATCCAGGCGGCCACTTTCGGTTTCAAGATCGGAGAGGTGCCCGCGATCGGCAGGTATCACGCCGACGCCAGCTCGACGAGCTTTCTTACGTCGACCGTGTACGGACTGGAAACTCTGGCGGCGCTTGTTCGATACGTGATCCACCGCGCGGGCTTTCCCAGTCCGTGGTTGACGCCATCCTCAGATGCCGACAAACAAGCGCTTTCGATAAGCCAGGTAGCCCACCACGGCAACGTTCAATAGAAGTGCGCCGACTTTGAACAAGGTGATGTGGCGCACGACCTCATACGCCTCGTAAGGGATCAAGAAGCCGGTCGCGATCACCGTCAGGTATTCCGCCCATCGGCGGCGCATGGCCAGACCGACCCCCTCGGTTCCCTCGAGCGTCGCGTACACGATGGCGACGATGGCCAGCGCGGTGAGGTGAGGAAAGTTGCCGAGGTAGGCGAGCAGCCTCAAAGCGACCTGCAGTAGGACGTTGTTGCCCGCATTGAGGTTGAGCTGGTCCTGAGCGTAGTCCGCCCACTGGGTGAGCAAGCCGGTGCGGCCGGCGGTAAGCAAACCGATGGCCCCCGCGATGAGCGCGATGGATTTGACGATCCGCTCGACGATGATCACTTTGATGAAGGCGTCGTGCTCGCCGCCCATGCGGCCCAGCTCGGCCCAGAGCCGGGCGAGGTAGTGCGGCCGTTCTTTGGTCGGTGCCTGAGCCATGTCGCGTGACCTTAACAAGCTGGGTTTGACTGGGCTTGCAATCGACGTAACGTGCGCATACGGTCGGTCGGCTGGGGGAGGGAGCCGAATGGGACGGGAGGGCCCGCGAAGGGGGTTATGGGGCCAGGCCGGGGCTAGGCGGGCTCCGCAGGAAGGCTCAGCCCGAGTGTTCGCGGTGCTCCCGGAACAGCATCACCCTGCAGGTGGCGTTCTTCAAAACGTAAGGCACCGTCTTTCCGAGGTTGAACTCGCCGAACCGCCTTTTGTAGGGCAGCCCCATGACGATCAGATCCGCCCCCCACTCCACCGCCTCATCGACCAGCGCCGGCCCCGTGTCGCGAGCCTGCACCAGCTCCGTCTCCACCGGCAGCGAGGCCTCGGCCGCGAGCTGCTCGACCTCGTCCAGGATCTTCTCGCCGCGCTCGACGACGTCGTCCAGCACGGCGCCAAGGGGCAGGGCTCGGTTCACTTCGATGATGTGCACGCCATACAGGCGGCCACCGCCAGGGTCCGTCATCCGGCAGGCAAGCCGGACAGTCTCGGCATCGATGCCTTGCCCCCCAACCGCCACCAGGACCTTCTTGGCCGTCGGCGGATGAGAATGGTCGGCCATCAGTGCTGCGGTCCTCGGCGGACGCGCCTTATCAGCACATAAACCCCGAAGGCGAACGACACCACAGCGGTCACCACCGCGATGCCTCTGGAGAATGCGTCAAGACCAGGGTGGCCGGCGAGGTAAAACGCCACCCACAGCCCGATTCCGAGCGCCATCACACCCATGAAAGTGAAGGGAAAGCGCACGGGCCCACATCCTAACAAGAGCCATTAGGGAGCGCTCTGGTGGCCTCCCTATAATCAACGGGCTTTGAAGGTCCTCATCGTTGGCTGCGGCCGTGTCGGATCCCAGGTCGCGGCCGACATGGACAAGTCGGGGCACGACGTCGTCATCATCGACCGAGACCCCAACCAGTTCTCGCGAGCGTCGGTGCGGGGCGTCCTCACCAACGACTTCAAGGGCAACCAGGTCGTCGGGAACGGCACCGATGCCGATGTCCTACGTCGTGCGGGAGTCGAAGACGCCGACGGCTTCGTAGCCGTCACCGAAGGCGACAACCGCAACATCATGGCCGCCCAAATCGCCAAACACATCTTCAAGGTGCCGCGCGTCGTCTGCCGTATCTACGACCCAGACCGCGCCGACGCTTACGAGAAGCTGGGAATCCATACCATCTGTCCGACGCTCGAAGGCGCGAAGCACATCGAGAAAACGCTGATGGAGAAGTAGCGGCGCATGTATGTGATCGTCGTCGGAGGGGGAACGGTCGGCTACTACATGTCGCGCGACCTCCTCGAGCGCGGGCACGAGGTGACGCTCATCGAAAGAGATCAGCGTCGAGCTGATTGGTTGGAGACGCAGCTCGGTAGCATCGTCATGCGCGGTGACGGCTGCGAAGTGAAGTTTCTTTCACAAACCGGAATCGAGCGCGCCGACGCGATCGTTGCGGTCACAGCCGACGACGAGGACAACCTCGTCGCGCTGCAAGTCGCCAAACGTCATTTCAACGTCAAGAAGACCGTCGCTCGGGTGAACAACCCATCCAACGTAGAGATCTTCAAGGCACTCGGCGTCGACGAGGCGGTCTCCGCAACTGAGGTGCTGCTCGGAGCGCTCGAGCCGCCGATCACCACCTGATCCGGAACAGAGCGAAAGGACCGCTCACGTGAAGCGGTCCTCTAGGAAGCCTGACTAGGAAGACTTTCCGATTCGGTAGATCTTGGTGCCGCAGATCGGGCATGTTCCCACTGTTGCGGGCTTGCCGTTCTTCATCGTGATCGGTTGAGGATCTTTCATCTCAACCTTGCGCTTGTCCTTCAAACAGTAGCCTTCCATTTATGCGACCGCCTTTCCGATTTTGTAGATCTTCGTGCCGCAATCAGGGCACGTGCCGACCGTCGCCGGCTTTCCGTTCTTCATCGTGATTGGCTGCGGGTCTTTCATTTCGACCTTTCGCTTGTCCTTCAAACAGTAGCCTTCCACTATTCACCATCCTCGGTAGAAATCCGTTTCGGGGGCGCGGGACTCGCCCATTCTAGGGGTCGGTCTTACCCTGATTCAACCCCAATTCAACTGAATTCAACCTGATCGTGCGCGAAGCGCAACAAAAGGGGTGATAAAACGAACTATTCGTCCGACCTTTGCGCTGCATGAAACGTTTCTTCGAAAGTGCTGCGCGCTCCGTCACCGAAGAGCACAAAACGAATCTCCTCCGGTCGCCAACCATCTGCGAGTGCGCGCGTCACGCAGCCGGCCATGACCCGCGCGCATTCATCCATTGGAAAGCCGGCGATGCCTGTACCCACCGCGGGCACTGCGATGGTGCGCACTCCGTGCTCGCGCGCGAGACGAAATGAATGGTCCATCGATGACCGCAACGAGTCGGCGGTCGTGCGTCCACCGAGATGCATGCTTGCGGCGTGAATCACATGATGGGCAGGCAGTTCGCCCGCTCCGGTGATCGCCGCTTCTCCAACCTTCACGGGTCCGTGAGCATCGCACTCGCGTTGAATCGCCGGACCGCCTCGCGTGCGTATCGCTCCCGCCACACCTCCGCCTAAGACGAGTTCGTTGTTGGCGGCATTGACGATCGCATCGACGCGCTGCTCCACCAGGTCGCCGGCGATGATCACGATTCGTGTCGTAGACATGCCTCGACCTCGGCCACTCGCTCGCTCAACTGCTGGTGAGTGGCCTTCGCGATCCCCTTGACACCAATCGACGAGATGGTGATCGACGCACACGCAACGCCCCACACGAGGGCGTCCTGCAGACCGCCCCGAGTGCCGCCCGTGCTCAGCCAGCGCGCGAGCATTCCCCCTGCCAGCGCATCGCCGGCACCCGTCGTATCCACAACTTCCCGATCGGTGAGAGCCGGCACTCGCACAACCCCATCATCGATGTAGGCGGCGAGGCCTTGCGCTCCGGTCTTCAGGACGAGTCCCTGCAGCCACCACTGCCGCCGGAATTCTTCCGGGTCTTTGCCACCTAGCGCCGCGAACTCCTCCTGGTTGCAGAAGTACCAGCTCGCTCTGCGGAGGACGTCCCTCGATTCAGGAGGTTGGGCGTGCACGTAGGACAGCATCGCATCGGCGGCCAGCAACTGGGCCCCGCCCAGCGTCTCCATGAGCTGGGCCTGCCGGTCCGGTCGCATCGAGCCCACGAAGGCCCAGCCCGTATAGCCCGCAGTCAGGGAAGGTACCCAACTGTCGTAGATGTTGTCGCTGCTGCCCAGGTCGACATTTCGGCCGTGCTCCTGCCGGGCGCGCCAGCGGTAGGTCGGGGCCTCGAGGATTTGAAGCAGCTCGGTGTCGATGGGACGGCCGCTGAAGGCCTGCGCAACGCGCTTGGCCCCGTCAGCGCCGACGGGAGCGACAACCTTGACCGGAAGAATCAAGCTCGCGGCCAGCGCGAAATACACGGCCGAACCGCCGAGCGTTTCTTCGACCCTTCCAAAAGGGCCATCGCGCGTATCCAGCGCAACCGAACCCGCGACCAGGAGTTGCGGGGGGTTGTCAGGCACGGCGGCCGGTGCCGCTCTGCGTGGTTACGACGTGCCGCGCGTCTCTCAGCTTGACCAGGAAATCCGCGACGTCCACGTAATCGTCCATCTCCATCCAGCTTCTTCCCAGCTCATGTGCGGAGTGCGCGTCTGACCCGGTCGCCGTGACTTTGCCGAGATCGGCAGCGAGCCGCGCGGCCGCCGCGTTGGCGGCGTGGTCGCACCACGGATTGTGGACCTCGATGATGTCGATGCGGTCCGCCAGCTCGACGATGCGCTCGGCGCGAAAGTGCGAGCGGTTGCGGTCGAATGGATGCGGTATGTAAGTCAGGCCGCCCATCTCGTGCACCAGGTCCATCACGTGCTCGGGACGTTGGTATGGGGGAAGGCGTCGCGTGATGAACAGGCCAATCACCTCGCCCTCCGAACTCTTGGCCTCTTCGCCGATGATCGCGAGCTGCGGGGCGATGCGCGCCAGCTCGAGGGCGCCTTCGACGGTGTTGTGATCGGTGAGCGCGATGCGTTCGAGTCCGCATTCGCGGCTGCGCTCGATCAACTGATCGAGAGTGGTCCTGCTGTCGTGCGAGTAACGCGAGTGAAGATGGAGGTCGACCCGCACTCGGCCGGTCTCGACCTGGTTAGAAAGCGGCTTCTGCGAGCTGGCGCTCGCGCGCCCTTGCGAAGAGTGGGATCACTTCAGCCGGACCGCGGCTGTTGCATGCCTGCTCCATCAACGCGGCCTGCGCGTCGTAGATGATCTCCATCACCTGCTCGGGCCGGCGCTCGCGTCCGAGGCGACCCGGCAGATCCGCATGCGCGTGGCGGAGAACGACCATCAATCGTGCGACCAACCATCCGGGCACGATGCGTACTTCCTGGACGAGACAATCCTCAACCCAGAACAGGAGCTCATCGGACTCTTGCAGTAAACGGCGCGGCGTCATCACGCGCCGCCGCCTGCGATGCCAGCGGAGGTAACGCTCCTGCTCTTCGATCGTCTGCTCGAGCATGGTCTGCAACCCACTATATCAGCGGGTCCGCACGTTGCTGCCGGCTTTGGATATCGCGGGATAGCACAACGTTCGCCAGCCACCCGCCGCCGGTATCAAATGCACCTGGCGGTCGAATGTCCATTCCCGCCAATTCTGTCGCACGCGATAACGCATGACCATCTGCGCGACGTTCTGATACGTGCGTTGATGGACTCGATCAGTCCAGCCCTCGAGCACCGTCACGCTGATCATCTGCATGTCGAGAAGCTCGGCGTCATCGCCGAGGCGCGGCATGTCCCTGATGAAAGCTTCGCGCCCACCCCACGCTCGCTGCGCATCTTCGGCGAGCATCTCCCACATCTCGTCGAACCTCCCCTTCGCCTGCAGCTTCATGAAGCGCATCTCGAAAGTCGCGGGCGCGATCGACACTGGCGGCGGTGGCCGCATCGGCGCGGCGGCCGGTGGGAGGGCCGCCGGGCCTCCCAATGCCGCGCCGAGCGTCGACGTGGTCACGAAGCGATCGAACTCATCGGACGGCCACGTCGTGAATCGCCCCGCCAGGCGGGCGAGCGCGGCTTCGATGGCCGGCCAGCGGCGAAATGGGCGCAATAGGGTATTGACCATTGGCGCTAGATGTTGTGTTATTTCCACAGACTGTATACAAAATGTGGGTAACTGGCAACCATATAGGTCCAAGAAGGTGCCGTCGGAGGCGTCTGGCGCGCGGTCCCGACCCTCGCCGCGGATGCGGCCGGACACGCCGCGCCGGGTCGTCATGGCGTGTCGCCGTGCGGGCCCGCCACAAGTGATCAGGATCGGGGTCGGCGCCTGGCGGGTCGGTAGGGGGCCTCAGCCGGCGGCCAACCGTCGCACGATCGCCGCCACCTCCTCCAGCGGGACTCCCACCGGACAGGCCGCCGCCGCAGCCGCGAGATCAGGCGACTCGCCCTCCATATCGGAGGCCGCCGCACCCAGGCGCGCGTAGAGCCGCATATAAGAGGTCGCGAGGTCGGGCAGACGCACGCTGCCCATGCGGCCCGCGGCGAGCGCACACAGTCCGCAGTTGATGCAGCCGATAAGGTGCGGATGGCGTTCGCGTTCTTCTGGCAGCAGCGGTCGGATTCCGTCGGGCGCGTACGTCTCGAGAAGCGTCGGCAGCTGGGAGCGCCGGCGGGTCAACCGTCTGCGCGTCATGTGCACGCCGTATGCAAACGCAAGCTTCGCAAGCGAATCGGCGCGCGCCATCAGTTTCTCGACCCTGTGTTGCGCAGCCCACGCAACGAGCCGCTTGCGAGCTCCTCTTGCGCCCAACCGGCGTGGCCGAGAATAGGAGCGCGACCCAACCACGCGCCGCGAACGAATTCGCGCGCGGCATCGAATCGTTGAGAAGCGCTCCAGCCGAGCTCGTTGCCGATGACTCCCGCGGCGCGCAGAACGCACGCCGCGCCGGCGCATGGTCCGGCCGCCAGTCCGACGCGACGGAACGCATCCGCGAGCGTGCGCACCTGCTCACGTCGTGCCGCGTAAACAAGCTCCGCCTCGGTGATCGGCTCGCACCTGCAGACCATCCTTCCGGTGCGCGCCTCGCCCAGGACAGCGGCCGCGTTCGATCCGTGTCGCGTCTGGAGCTTCATCGCCGCGAGCGCCGTGATCCCGTACGCCCGTCCCAGCTCATCCGGTGGCTCGACATCAGACTCATTTCCCGGCAGCGGACGCGTCGCCGTGACGCATGGCGCTTCATGACCGAGCTTGCGGCACACCGCGTCCGAGGTCTCCTCCGCCATCACTCGATACATCGAGAGCTTGCCGCCGGCGATGGTCACGAAACCTTCCGCACCGTCGGGCCCGTGGTCGATGACCTCGTATCGCCGCGACAGCTCGTCCTCATATCGCCGCCATTTGTAGAGCGTCGGCCGAACGCCCGTCGTCGTTCGGACCGGCCGGTAATCGCGGATCGTCGGAAACACACGCTCGAAGGCCTGCAGCAAATAGTCGACCTCGTCTTCCAGGACATCGACCGAGTCGAGATCGCCATAGAAGTCGTCGTCGGTCGTGCCCAGCAGCGTGAAACCCGCGTGCGACACCATCAGCACGTCGCGGCCATCGATCGACTCCGCGATGATCGAGAAGTTGGAGATGCGGTGCGGGTAGACGATATGGATGCCTTTGGCCGGTCGCAGCTGCACTAGCGCGCCGGCCATTCTGCTGACCTCCGGCACCCAGGGCCCAGCCGCATTGACGACGACCCTGGCTCGGGCCTCAGACATGGCGCCGTCGGATCCCCGGTAGCGAACCCCGATCACCTTGCCGCCGTCGCGCAGCAGGTCCACCACTCGCGTGTGATTGAGGGCGCGCGCGCCGTGCGCAATCGCGTCCTGAACATTGGCGAAGACCAGTCGGTGTGGATCGACGCCCCATTCCTCCGTCGTCACCGCACCAAGCACCTCGGCTGACAACCCGGGCTCCGCCTGTCTCGCTTCCTCGGCGGTCAGGCGCACGTGGGGGTGCGCCTTCTTGAGCGGCTGGAAGCGGTCGTACACCTCCATGAACGTCTCGATGCGCTCGATGTTGTTCCTGTCGTGTGGCAGCGCGGGGACGAGGAAGACGAGGCGATACACCATGTTCCGCGCGATGGTCACGATGTGGCCGGCGTCTTTGGTCGAGAGCCGGGTGGTTTCCCAGTCGAACTCGAGGTAGCGCGGGCCGCCGTGGATCATCCAGCTCGAGCTGCCGGTCGTGCCGCCACCCCAGTCACCCTTCTCGAGCAGCAGCACCGAAAGCCCGCGCAGCGCGAGGTCGCGGGCGATGCCGGCCCCGGTCACGCCTCCGCCGATCACGCAGACGTCGTGCGCGCTCGGCGCGCTCACGCGAAAGCTCACGCGCCGAAGCTTAGCTCGCGGCTTCGTGCTGCTTCTGGAACTCTTCGATGATCGTCTTGGCGAGATGCGCGGGCATCTCGTCGTAGTGCGAGAACTTCTTCGTGTAGCTGCCCCGCCCCTGCGTGATGGAGCGCAGGTCGAGCGCAAAACGCAGCATCTCCGACTCGGGCACGTTGACGCGGACCAGCTGGTAGCCGTCGTCGGGCTCGGTGCCCATGATCTTGCCGCGCCGGCCGTTGATGTCCGACATGATGTCGCCGAGGTTCTTCTCGGGCACCTTGATGGTCGCCTCGACGATCGGCTCGAGCAGAACCGGGCCGGCGTCCAGCGCTCCTTTGCGGATGGCCACCGAGCCGGCGATCTGGAACGCCATGTCGTTGGAGTCGACCTGGTGGAACTTACCGTCGACCAGGGTCACCTTGACGTCGACCATCGGGTAACCCGCCACCACTCCCTTGGCCATGTTGTCCACGATTCCTTTCTGCACAGAGGCGCGGAAGTTCTGCGGTATAGCGCCGCCAAATATCTTGTCCTCCCACACGAAGCCTTCGCCGCGCTTGGTCGGCGCGACCTCGATGACGCAAATCCCGTACTGGCCGTGCCCTCCCGACTGCTTGACGTGGCGGCCTTCGGCCCGGCTGTGGCCGGAAACGGTCTCCCGATAGGCCACGCGGGGGAGCTGGGTCGTCGCCTCCACGCCGTACTTGCGCTTCAGCTTTTCCAGGATCACATCGAGGTGGACGTCGCCCCGCCCCGCGATGATCAGCTGATGGGTCTCCTCGACGCGCTCGACGTGTAGGGTCGGATCTTCCTCGGCGAGCCGAGCGAGACCGCTCGAGATCTTCTCCTCGTCGCCGCGGGCCTTCGGGGTGATAGCGAGGCTGTACGCGGGAGCAGGTAGGTCGAGGACCGGCAGCGGGCCTCCATCCTTGGAGCCCAGTGTGTCCCCGGTGAGGGTGTGCGTCAGCTTCGTCACGGCGCCGATGTCACCGGCCTTGATCTCCGCCGCGGAGACGTGCTCCTTGCCGCGCGGAAAGAAGATCTGCGCAAGCCGCTCGTCGCTGCCGCGGCTGAGATTGGTCAGATGCTGGTCGGCCTTGACCGAGCCGGCGACGACCTTGAAGTAGCTCACCCTCCCGAACTGGTCACCGCCCGTGCTGAAGACGAAGGCCTTCGCCGGCTTGGCCGGGTCGCCCTCGGCGGGCGGCAGCAGCTCGACGATCGTCGACATCAGCGTGCGCACGCCGAGCAGCTTGGTGGCGGAGCAGCAAACGACCGGCGCCACCTTGCCGGCGAGGATCCCCTCGCGCAGGCCGCGCTGGATCTCCTCCTCGTTCAGCGTGCCGGCGTCCAGGTACTTCTCGAGGAGCGAGTCGTCGCTCTCGGCGGCAGCCTCGATCAGCTGGCCGCGGTACTCGTCGACGAGCTTGGCCATGTCGTCGGGAATCGGGGCCTCGGTTCCTTTGCCATCGTCCGTCGTCACGAAGGCCTTCAGGTGGAGCAGGTCGACGATGCCGCGGAAGTCCTGCTCGCTGCCGATGGGAAGGTGGAGTGGGAATGGTCGCGGCGACAGGTGTTCGCGCATCGCGGTGACCGCGCCGTAGAAGTCGGAGTGCTCCTTGTCGAGCTTGTTGACGACCACGAGTCGCGGTTTGTCGGTGCGATTGCACAGCTCCCACGCGATCTCGGTGCCGACCGCCAGGTGGTCGGTCGGGCCGACGACCACGACCGCTCCCTCAGCTGCGCGCAGACCGCTCAGCACCTGCCCTGTGAAGTCGAAGAAGCCAGGGGCGTCGAGGATGTTGATCTTGAGGCCGTTGTGCTCTGCGAAGCCCACGCCGAGGTTGATCGAGATCTTGCGCCGCTGCTCCTCGGGCTCGAAGTCCATGGTCGCGGTCTGCTGGTCGGGCGAACCGAGTCGAGGGACGGCGCCGGAGGCGAACAGCATCGCCTCGGCGAGCGTGGTTTTGCCGTCGTGCGAGTGGCCGAGAAGGACCACGTTCCGGATCTTTTCGGTCTGGTAATCAGCTGCCATCCAACCCCCAGCTACAACTTCGCCATACCAACGGGCAGGAAGGCTAAGTCTAAAGCCGGATTAAAAGCCGGATTAAGGGACGGTTGGCTTGGGTATGATCTGATCTCCAATGGTGAAGAAGACCGCGTCCATCGAAGAGGTGCTGGCAGCCATCGAGACCGCCCGCGACAAGGTCATGGCCGACGAGGTCAAGTCGCTCACCAAGCTTGGCATCCCCAAGGCGATGGCCTACCAGATGATCGCCAGCAGGTTCCACCAGAAGGTGGGGAACCAGGAAGAGGCAGAACCCGATCCCTTTGAGGGCAACGCCACCTCCTGGGAAGAGATCGGCTAATTAATGAGAGGAAACCTGCCGGTTTCCTCTCATCGCGGCGTCGGCGAAGCCGACCCGCCCTTCGGTCGGGCAAGCGCCGCTGCTCTCCTTCCCGCTGTTGGGATTCCTCTTTAGGCCTCTCATGATTCCGGCGGCGTGAATCGCGCCCGCCGGCTTGCCCGTCTCCTCAACATCCTCGCCGCGATCATCGCCGAGCCCGGGCTCAATCCCCTCGAGCTGGCGGCACGCGCCGGCGTCTCCGAGCGGACGCTGCGGCGCGACCTGACCCAGTTGCGCGAGCTCGGCTACGAGGTCGCCTACACGAGCGGATACGAGGTCCAGGAAAAGCTGAACCTCGAAGGTCGCGCGTCGGCGCGTAAGCCGAAGCGCGTTTACGAGCAACAGCTGGAGCTCCTGCAGGCGGTCGCCCAGGCGGTGGGCAGCGCGGGCCTGGGAGGTGATGGGACCGGCAGCGCGCCCGCTCGCACCCACGGTCGGGCCAAAAGCCCCAAGCCTGCCCAGATCGAGACCTGGCCGATCGTCCTCATCCCCACCGGAGACGCGGACGCCGACTTCATCTACGCGACGGGATTCGCGGTCGAGACCGGCCTGTACATCCGTTTTGGGGACGGCGATGACGTTCTGGTCGTCAGCGCGCTCGAGATCGATCGGGCCCGCGCCCAGAGCAAGGTGACCAATGTGCTGCAGGACCGTGAGGCCTACCTCTACAAATCCTGGGCTCGCCTGGCGGCGAAGATGCTTCGCGAGAGGGGCATTGATGCGGCTCGGGTCTCGCCGCGCATGCACGCTGTTCAGCTGGAGGACCTGCGCGCCGGCGGGATCGCCGCCGAGATCGATCGTCACCTGTTTGCTGCCGATCGGCGGCGCAAGTCGGCGACCGAGGCTGAAGCCATTCATGACAGTCAGCGAGCCGCGGAGGCGGCCGTCGTAGAGGTGGTGCGCCAGCTCGCCGCTGCCGAGATCAACGACGGAGTGTTGTGGTCGGGCGGAAGCCTGCTGACCTCAGAGCGACTCTATTCGCGTGCCCAGCTGCTCCTCGGCGAGATGGGCTTCACGTGCCCCGACATGATCGTCGCCGGCTCCCCGAACAACGCTCTGCCGCATTTCCGCGGCGAGGGACCGATCCGCGCGAGCGCCCCGGTGATAATCGACATCTTTCCTGTTGGGCGGTCCAGCCACTACCACGGCGACCTCACGCGAACGGTGGTCGTGGGCGACGTGCCAGACGAGTTTCGACGCATGCACGCCGCCACCGTGCAGGCCCTCGAGGCCGGCGAGGAATCGATCCGGTCAGGCGTGCCCGCCAAGGACGTGCACCTGGCCGTGTGCCAGGTCCTTGTCGACCGTGGCTTCGGAACGACGTCGGCCGGCTACGAGGGTCCGGAAGGTGTGGCCAAGATGAACCACAGCACCGGGCACGGCGTTGGACTCGATGTGCACGAAGAGCCGGCGCTGCGCGAGACTTCTGATGACCCGCTGCGAGAAGGCGACGTGGTCACGGTCGAGCCAGGGCTGTACAAGCTTGGGCTCGGGGGAGTCCGCGTCGAAGACACCGGGATGGTCACCGCGAACGGATTCCAGAACTTCACGACCATCACCCGCAGCCTCGACCCGAAGGACTATCTGTGATGGGCCAGCTGCGCATCGAGCACGACGACCAGCTCTCATCCGGCACCTGCACTCACTGCGGTGCTCCGTTCGAGAGCGTCATCGGGGTCATGTATGAAGATGACGACCCCATCGCCATCTACCGCGCGGACGTCTTCGAGCACTTTCACCGCGAGCCGGATCCGCGAGTCGTGCTCTCGATCGCGGTCGGCGACTGGAGCGACGGCACCGACCGCACCGACAGGTGCTCTGCCGCCATCGAGGCGTGGGCGGTCGGCGACCGGATCCAGATGGCGTTCAGCGATCGCGCCGGGGCGACCTGGCAGGAGCTCGAGGTCGTGAGCTGGCACCTGACCAGCCAAGAGGCGCAGGCCGGCCCGCTGCGTGAGGCCTTCCTCCGCCTGGCCGACCACATCGCCTACCAGGACCGCCGGCTCCGTCGCGCGCTCGCACCGGTCGGGCCTCGCGCGCAGGGTCTGTAAACCCGGGCTTTACATCCCGTAAGCTTCGTCCGTGCCCCGGCAGGAAACTCTCGGCGAGCGCATCCGCAGGCTCCGGCAGCAGCGCGGCCTGAGCCTGGCCAAGGTCAGCGGCGCGGACTTCAGCCGCGCGTTCCTCAACCAGGTCGAGATGGGTCGCAGCCAGCCGTCGACCCGGGTGCTGAGGGTGATCGCCGGCCGGCTCGGCACCGAGGTCGACTACCTGCTCGAGGGCCGGCCGCCGAACCTCGACCGCGAGCTGGCGCTGGAGCGGGCGCGGGTGCTCGTCGCGCGTGGACAGCCCCGGCGCGCACTGGCGGCCCTCGCCGAGGCCGGCGATGCAACCGACTGGCAGCTCCGTACGGACGTGCGGCTGTGCCAGGCCGAGGCGCTGCGGGCGGTTGGAAGCTCAGAAGAGGCCGATGCGATCATCGCCGAGGAGAGAAGAGTCATCACAGCCCATCGCGATGCGCATCGCCTCGAACGCCTGCGTGCGGTGGAGCGGGGCCGTCCTTTTTCAGTTGGCCGTGGCGATCTAGACGGCGCGGTCCGGGTTCATCTCCGGCTTGCTGACCGGGCCCTCCGCGCGGCCAGAGGCGCGGATGCGCTGGAGCACTACCGGGCCGCTCGCGTCCTGCTGGAGATCTAGCCCTTACAGCTGCGAGTTCGCCGGCGAGCTCCAGTTGAAGGTGGGGGGCGTGGGGGGCGTTGCGTCGGACGAGATCACCAGGCTGATGACCTCGTGCTTGGCCAGCACGATCGTTTTGGGATCGCCGGTGAACAGCTGAGGCCCTTTGCCGTCACTGGCATCGACGTAGACATACAGCTTTTCGTCTGGAGTCAGCGTGAACGAGGAGACGTGCGTCGCGTCGAGAGGCTCGTTGCTCTTCGACCACGCGGTCCAGACCGCGAAGAACTGGCCGAGGTTGAACTTGTCGTTCGCGGGAGACTCGATGTGGATGACGTCGGGGTTGGCCGCGTGCACGTGCAGCCAGTAGTAACAGCTCGCAGCCCCAGTCGAGTCGGTGACGATGCCGAGGTTCGCGGGGAGGTGGGTCGGGACGCCCTCGTGGACGATCTGGAGGGCGGCGTGGTAGTGGACCTGCGTCTGCTCGAGCCGGTCACACGGAACGCCGGCCGCGGACGGTTGGGTGGTCGGCCGGTTGTTGGCGTACGCGTAGATGCCAAGGCCGATCGCCAGCGCCACCAGGATCGCCAGCACGGCGATCGGAAGCAGGGGGATGTCCGGTCCTGACTTGACCTTGGGCGGCAGGCGGCGGCCGGACTTCGACTTGCTCCCGCGCTGAGGCGCCTTCGTGCGCGTTGAGGAGGCCATGCCTTGATAGAATACCGGCCTACCCTTTCTGGCCTCGGCCGGGAGGCATCCGCCCCCGTTTTGACCGCGGCCTGAACCCATAGGAAGGAGGTCCCCGTTGCGGGATTACGAAGTTCTGTACATCGTTCGCGCCGACCTGGATGACGACAAGGTCCAGGACGTGGTCAAGCGCGTGAACACCCTGATCGAGCGGTCTGGTGGCACGGCCGAGCGCACCAACCTCTGGGGGAAGCGCAAGCTGGCCTACGAGGTCAAGCACCAGAAGGAGGGCTCGTATGTCCTCCAGGATTTCAGCCTCGGTCCCGAGCGCATCCCTGAGCTCGAGGCTGCGCTCAAGATCACCGAGGAGGTGCTCCGGCACCTGATCGTGCGCAAGCCGGAGAAAGCCGCGCCGGCCCCCGTCGTCCCGCCACCGCCGGCGGAGGTCGTGCTCGAGCCAATCGCAGTGGAACCGGAGGTCGTTGCCGGCAGATCGCGTGGCGATCGAGAGGAGGAGTCTTAGATGTCCAATCTCAACAAGGCGCTGCTCATCGGCAGGCTGACCAAAGATCCCGAGATGCGGTACACGCCGAGCGGGACCGCGGTCACGAACTTCAGCATCGCCACCAACCGCTGGTCGACCGGGCCAGACGGCGAGCGGAAGGAATTCACCGACTACCACAACATCGTCGCCTACCCGATCGGCAAGCGGAACCTGGCCGAGACCGTCGCGCAGTACACGCGCAAGGGCGCGCTCGTCTTCGTCGAAGGCCGCATCCAGACACGTTCGTGGGAAGGCCAGGATGGGCAGAAAAGACGTGTGACCGAGATCATCGCCAACGACGTGCAGTTCCTCGAGCCGCGGGGATCGGCCGCAGGTGGCGGGGGCGGTGCGGCCCCATCGCGCGCCGGCGCCGCGACTCACGACGACATTCCCGCTCCGGACGACGCGCCGCGCGACGTCGACCCGGACGACATTCCCTTCTAGGAGCTATCGATGTCAGTCAACAGACCACAGCGTGAATCGGGTGGTGGCGGCGGTCCGCGAGGGCCGAAGCGCCAGCACCGCAAGGTGTGCAGCTTCTGCGTGGAGAAGGTCCAGTACATCGACTACAAAGAGATCTCGCGACTCCGTCGCTTCGTCAGCGACCGCGGGAAGATCCTGCCTCGCCGCGTGACGGGCACCTGCGCCCGCCACCAGCGTCCGCTCACAACGGCGCTGGAGCGCGCGCGGGCCATCGCCCTGCTTCCGTACACGACCGAGTCGCATTAGCCTGGCCTCCCCACCTCCCCACCGAGGTGGGGAGGTGGGCCATGCCGCAGGCACGGCCCAGAGGGCATGCAGCTAAAATTCAGCACGCCGCCGCAGCCTTGCACTGGAGCGCGCCCATGACCTTCTCGACTCAGCTTCGCATCCCCGGCCCGACCCCTCTCCCGGAGCGGGTCGTCCGCAGTATGAACCGGCCCATGATCGATCATCGCGGGCCAGAGTTCGCCGCGATCCTCGCCGAGATCACCGCCGGGGCGAAGCGCGTCTTCAAGACTTCGAACGACCTGTTGCTGCTCACATCGTCAGGCACCGGCGGGCTCGAATCGGCCGTCGCCAACCTCGTCTCGCCCAGCGATGAGGTCATCGTCGCCCTGTGCGGCAACTTCGGCGAACGCTTCGCCGCCCTCGCGGCCGCCTACGGCTGCGACGTCGTGCGGCTCGAGTTCGAATGGGGCCAGCCGGTCGACCCTGATGACCTCGCCAAGGTCGTCGAGCGCCATCCGAACGCGAAGGTCGTTCTGCTGACTCACAACGAGACCTCGACCGGGCTGACCAACCCGCTGCGCGAGCTCGCGCGCGTCGCCCGCGATGCGGGGCGGCTGGTCGTCGTCGACGGCGTGAGCTCGATCAGCTCGATCGCGATCGAGACCGACGCGTGGGGGATCGACGTCGCCGTCAGCGGCTCACAGAAGGGCTGGATGGCGCCGCCGGGATTTTCGCTGGTGAGCGTGAGCGATCGCGCGTGGGCGCAGCAGGCCAAGGCCCGCTCGCCGCGGTTCTACTTCGACTGGAAAGAGGCGAAGGCATGGGGCGAGAAGGGGATGACGCCCTTCACACCCGCGGTGAGCGTCGCCTTCGCTCTTCAAGAGGGCCTGCGGATGCTCGAGGAAGAAGGGCTCGAGCGCGTTTACGAGCGCCACGCCAGACTCGCGCGCGCGACTCAATCAGGGCTGCAGGCGCTGGGCTTCCAGCTGTTCGCACAAGAAGGCTACCGCTCGAACACAGTTACCTCCGCCGTGCCTCCCCCGGGTGTCGATGTTGCAGCGCTGCGGAAGCTCCTCGACCGGAAGTACGGCGTCGTCATCGCCGGCGGCCAGGGAAAGATGACCGGCAAGCTGGTCCGCATCGGCCACCTGGGCGCTGTGGCGGAAGGCGATGTGGTTCAGGTGCTGTGGGCGATCGAGCAGGCGCTCGAAGAGCTGGACGTGGCCCCCGCCGAGGGGCGCGCGGTGGCCGCGGCCACCGCCTCGCTGCAGAGCGTCCCCGCGTAGCGAGCGAGTTGCCCCGGATCCTCGTCGCGGACCCGCTCGCCGAGGACGGCCTGGAGCGACTGCGCCGTGCGGGCGAGGTCACCGTCGTCAGCAAGCTGCCCGAGGCTGAGCTGATCAAGCGGATTCCGGAGTTCGACGCCCTGGTGGTGCGCAGCGAAACCAAGGTGACCGCACCCGTACTCGAGGCCGGGCGGCGCCTGCGGGTGGTCGGGCGCGCCGGAGTCGGCGTCGACAACATCGACGTGCCGGCCGCGACCCGCAAAGGCATCCTGGTCGTCAACGCGCCGCGGGGAAACATCGTTGCAGCTGCCGAGCACACGATCGCGCTTCTGTTCGCGCTGGCCCGCTCGGTGCCTCAGGCGGATGCATCCGTGAAGCGAGGCGAGTGGACGCGATCGCTGTTCGTCGGCACCGAAATCCGGGGCAAGACGCTCGGCATAATCGGTCTCGGCAACGTCGGCTCGGAAGTCGCCAAGCGCGCGCACGGCCTGGAGATGGAGGTGCTGGCCTATGACCCCGTCGTCTCTGTCGATCGCGCCGAGCTGTTCAACGTGCAGCTCGTATCGCTGAACGACCTTCTCGCGAGGTCGGATTTCATCACCGTCCACATACCTCTGGTCGACGCCAACAGGCACCTCATCGGCGCGCCGGAGCTGGCGCTTCTGAAACCCACGGCCCGCCTCATCAATACCGCGCGTGGCGGCATCGTGGACGAGGCTGCTCTGTGCACCGCGCTCGAGTCGGGTCGCCTGGCGGCGGCGGCGGCCGACGTGTTCGAGCACGAGCCCGCCGGAGACAGCCCGCTCTTCAGGCTTCCCAACTTCATCGCCACCCCCCACATCGCCGCGTCCACGGTGGAGGCCCAGGCGTCGGTCGCGTTCGACGTGGCCGAGGAGGTCGCCGCGGTGCTCGCCGGCGATCTGCCCAGGTACGCGGTCAACGCGCCCGCGCTGCCGCCCGAGGAGCTCGCCTACTTGCGGCCGTTCGCATTGCTCACCGAACGCCTGGCTTCCCTCCACAGCCAGCTGTTCGGCGGCAGGGTGGGCGCCATCGAGCTCGAGTTCGAAGGCGAGGTCGCCGAACATGACGTGAACCTGCTCGTCGCGGCGGCGATTCGGGGCGTCCTGCAGCCTTTCACGGAAGATCGGATCAACGCGGTCAACGCGCGGCTGATCGCCTCGAGCCGGGGCGTCAAGCTGGTCGAACGCCGCAGCCCGGCGCATGGAAGCTACGCCAGCCTCGTCACACTCCGCATGGAGGGCCACGAGCTGGCGGGAACTGTGCTCATGGGGGAGCCGCGGGCGGTTCGGATCGACTCGTTCCGAGTCGACCTCATGCCCGAAGGGCGGTTCCTGGTCAGCCGGCATGATGACCGGCCGGGGGTGGTGGGCAGCTTTGGCACGATCCTGGGCCAGCACGATGTCAACATCGCGAGCATGCAGGTCGGGCGCGATGCGCCGCGGGGCAACGCGATGATGATCCTGGCCGTCGACGACCCGGTCGGCCCGGATGTGCTCGCGCGGCTGCGCGACGTGGCGGGCATGTCCGACCTTCGGTACGTCGAGCTCGGGGGCACGTCCGATAGCTGACGTAAGAGCGCTCCCCGGAATCCGATACCGACTCGCCAGCGCGGGCAACCTGAGCACGCTCGTCGCGCCCCCGTACGACGTCATCCCCGATGCCGACGTGGCTCGGTACGAGGCCCTGTCTCCGTACAACGTCGTCCACGTCACGCGGCCGGGCACCGATTACGAGCGCGCGGGCCGGACGTTCGAGGAATGGGAGCGCAACCGCATCCTCCAGGCCGACGAGCCGTCTATGTACGTCCACGAGGTGACGTTCAACGGGCGGCGCCGCCGGGATCTGATCGCCGCCCTGCGCCTGCAGCCTTATGAAGACCGGGTTGTGCTCCCGCATGAGCGGACGCACCGGGGTCCCAAGGAAGACAGGCTTGCGTTAATGCGGGCGACGCACGTGAGCCTCGAGCCGCTCTGGTTTGTTTACGAGGGCCGCGTCAGCGGCTTGCAGCAGATCGCCGATGTCGTCAGCAAGCGCTCCCCCGCGGTTGCGTTTACGGGCCCAGAGCACACGGAGCACCGGTTGTGGACGATCACGGATCGAGTCATCCACGCCGCCGTGCAGGCGGCCTTCGAGGCGCTGCCGGTGCTCATCGCCGACGGGCACCATCGTTACGAGACCGCGCTCGCCTATGCGGAGGAGGTCGGCGGCCCAGAGGACGCGGCCTCTCGCTTCACGCTTGCCCTTCTCACCGACATCGACGATCCAGGCCTTGAGGTGCTGCCCACCCACCGGGTCCTGAAGGCGGGGGTCACGGTCACCGGCGGGGAGGAAATGCCCACGCTGGAGGCGACGCTGGCCGCGATACGGGGCCGGGTGGCGGCCGGCGCCTATCACGACCACCGGTTCCAGGTGCTGCCGTTGGAAGGGGAGATGGCGCTGGTGGAGTTACACGAGGAGGTGATCGACAACATCCTCGGCAAGCGCAGCCCGGAGGACTTCCTGATGTACACTCGCGACGCCGCCCAGGCGGTGCGTTGGGTGGACGAGGGAGCCGGCACCGGCGCTTTCTTCCTCGACACGCCCGATCTGAGGCAGGTTTTGAAGCTGGCCCAGGAGGGGAAAACACTTCCTCAGAAGAGCACTTACTTCTCCCCCAAACCGCCATCCGGGATGGTATTTCTCCGTCTCGAACCAAACCGGCGGCTATAGTTAGGAACCCCAACCCAGAAAACGAAGATGCCCACATACGGTTATCGCTGCAGCAAGTGCGGCCACGAATTCGAGATCCAGCAAAAGATCACCGACCAGCCGCTCAAGACCTGCCCCAACTGCGAGGGCAAGCTGGCCAAAATCCTCTACCCGGTGGGAATCAGCTTCAAAGGCAGCGGGTTCTACACGACTGACTACAAAGGTTCGGGAAAGGCCTCGGATGGATCGTCCAGCGACGGGGCCGTCAAAGCTAGTGGCGGTTCAGAGAGCAAGTCCGAGTCGAAATCGGAGTCGAAGCCGGACAAGAAGTCAGCGTCGGCATCGGATTCCAAGACGGAGAAGAAGGCGTCCTAGATGGCAGATATACAAGCGGTTACCGACGGCGATTTCGAGTCTGTGGTGCTGAAGGCCGACCGGCCGGTGCTGGTCGATTTTTGGGCTGCCTGGTGTGGGCCGTGCCGCATGATCGCGCCGATCGTCGAGCAGCTTCACGGCGAGCTCGGCGACAAGGTGACGGTGATGAAGATGGATATCGACGAGAATCCGGCGACGCCGATGTCGCTGGGAATCATGTCGATCCCAACTGTGATCATCTTCAAGGACGGCAAGGCCGCCGAGCGCACGGTTGGCTACCGCCCGAACATGAAAGGCGACCTGAAGGCCAAGCTCGAAGCCCTGATCTAGGCCCGGTTCGCGCCGGCGGGCGCAAAGCTTATTGTTCTATTCGTGCAGGTTGCGATCTACACCGGTAAGGACCCGGGTGGGAAGCGCTTCCTGAGCACCCTAGAGCGTCGGATCGACCGGCAGGAGATTCGTGCCTGGGAGGTCCGGCGGAAGAGCCCCCTGGTCCTGGTTCACTCCGGCGACCGCTACGCGGGCGTACGGGTCACGTTCTTCCCGTCCGGGACGCGCAGTTACGCCAAGGTCGCCCGAGATGGCAGTCTTGGCGCTTTTCGGTCACCTGAGCCCTCACTGGTTGCCACCATCGCCGGGACCTCGCAGGTCGATCGCGTGCTGAGCTTCCTGGTCGGTCTGCTGACGCGGCACGCAGAACCGCTCGGGGTCGAGGGCATCGGCATCCCGCTGACGGAATAGCATCTTTCCCGTTGGGGATGTTCGGGGGCTGGTGCCTCCCGCGGTCTTCAAAACCGTTTGCGGGGCGCTGCTGAGGCGTCCTGGGTGGGTTCGATTCCCATCCATCCCCGCCAAGTTCGGTCCCGATGAGAGCCAAGATGACAGCCGCCGCGGCAGACGCCAGCGCCGATCATCCGCGTTCGTCCGTGAGCGACATGCGCCCATCGATGCAACATTTCCTCCAAAGAGACAAATTGCCGAGGAGACAATTCCCATGAAGGCGATCGTGGTGACGGACCAGGCTGCGGGAACGGCCGGGATGACGCTGGTGGAGCGGCCCGAGCCGCCGGCAGCGATAAACGACGTCGTTGTTCAGGTTCATGCGTCGGGATTCGTCCCGACTGAGCTGACGTGGCCCTCGACCTGGACCGATCGCGCCGACCGCGACCGAACACCGTCGATCCCTGGGCATGAGCTGGCCGGAGTGGTCACCGCTCTCGGGTACGGCACGACCGGGCTGTCGGTGGGACAGCGTGTGTTCGGCCTCGCGGACTGGCATCGCGACGGCACCCTGGCGGAGTACGTGGCCGTCGAGGCACGCAACCTCGCGCCGCTCCCCGGCGACGTCGACTTCACGGTAGGCGCGAGCCTGCCGATCTCGGGCCTGACTGCATGGCAAGGGCTGTTCGAGCACGGCCGCCTCCAGGCGGGGCAGAGCGTCCTTGCGCATGGCGCGGCCGGCGCAGTCGGGACGATGGTGACGCAACTCGCACGCGAGTTCGGCGCATACGTCATCGGCACCGGACGCGCCGCCGACCGCCAGAAGGCGCTCGACTTCGGCGCGCAGGAGTTCGTCGACCTCGACAACGACGTCCTGGAAGACGTCGGCAGAGTCGATCTGGTTTTCGATGTCATCGGCGGCGACATCCAGAAGCGGTCTGCAGGCCTGATTCGAGCCGGAGGAACGCTGGTGTCCGTGGTCGGGCCGACCGAGGCACGGCCCACCGACGGCCTGGCGGTCGACTTCGTTGTCGAGTCCGATCGTGGCCAACTGGGTGAGATCGTGCAGCGGGTGCGGGACGGACGACTGCGTACGAACATCGGCAACGTCGCGACCCTCGACGACGCCGTTGCGGCCCTCAACTCGACCGAGCGGCGCACGGGGAAGACGATCATCAGCGTTCGTCCGTAAGGACTCGGGGATAGCGACCGATCCTGCCCTCCTCGTGGATCAGCGTAGCCGCGTGGCCAGGGCCGGCCAGACGCCGCTATCGGGACCTACCGCCATGCCATCGAAATCGCGACCGTGCCCGGTCCGCCCCCGCGTGCCGCGGGCATCGGCTATATGGGCATGGCCTAGCTCGCGTACCAGTGGGGCGAGCTCGACGCCGCCCTTCGCTACCTGACCGAGGGCATCCTCCTCATCAGGCAGTTTCCCTACACGCAGCCCTTGACCACCGGTCTGGCGAGGCTGGCCTGGATCCGCCAGGCACGGGGTGATGCGCCAGGGGATTCCGGGCCGAGGTGGTCGGCTCTCTGTCGCGTCGGTTTCCTAACCTGGCTGGAGACCTGTAGGCAAAGTTCGTGGCAGCCCGAAGTAAGTGAGCACGCTGTTGTCGAAGCGGGTTATGGCGGAGATTCTGTCGCCCGCCAACGTAAGCACCATTAGACCCGTCGCGTGCATGACATGGCCGTGCGGATCCGGGAAGTAGAGAGCGAACGCGGGCTGCCCGTTAGCCCTGGTCGGGATCAGGCGGCGTTCGGCTCGGGGCCCAGTCCAGATTGCCGCGAGGAACTGTCGCATTTGCCGGTGTCCCTGCCATTCGTAAGGCACCGGTGGCATAGCGAACCAGACATCCTCAGTCAACAGCCCGACTACACCGTCAACGTCCCTTGATGAATATGCCTCAGCGAACCGCTCAACCAACTCGAGCTCAGCCGCAGATTTGGGTGACGGCATGAGATCCGCCTTGCCCGCCTGCGGAAGTCGCTGTTGCAACGTGGCACGCGCTCGCTTCAGCGCGCTTGTGACTGACTCCTTGGTTGAGTCGAGAATCTGCGCCACCTCCGAGGCGTGATATCCAAGGACGTCTCGAAGGATTAGAACCGCGCGCTGGCGGGGTGGCAGCAGCTGGAGAGCCGTCACGAACGCTAGGGAGATAGCTTCCTTTTGCTGGTAACGAACATCCGGACCAGGAGCGGGATCCGCGAGCCCCTCGAGCAGCGAGTCCGGGTACGGCTCGAGCCACGGCACTTCTCCGAGTCGGGTCGGCTCCGGCAGATCAGACATCGACGTGGTGTCCGGTTTCAGCCGGCGACTCTCGGCGCGCAACTTGTTCAAGCAGCGATTGGTCGCGATGCGACGCAGCCACGTGCGGATCGAGGACCGGCCCTCGAAACTGCCCATGCTCTGCCACGCGCCGAGGAATGTGTCCTGCACGGCATCTTCGGCGTCGTGAATGGAACCCAGGATTCGATAGCAATGCAGTTGAAGGTCGCCGCGAAAGGGGTCGAGGAGCTCACGAAAGGCAAGCTCGTCCCCGCTTCGAGCCCGGTCGAGCAGTTCCGTATTCCCGCTCACCATCTCGCAACACCTTTCACTCAGGTTTCTCATCCCTATAGACACCCTGCCGCTCGAAAACTGGGCGGTAAGCATCTTTCGCCCACCTTGAGTCATAAAAGGTCCATTCCAAGCTCCAACTGATCATTGCGGCTGTGCGGCCAGGTTTGATCGATTTGGCAATGCGGTGGGCGACTACGTCCCTCCGGACCATCACCGCCCAGTTTGGCTGCGTGACGGTGTCCATATCACCGACAGTGCCGACTCCGAGCGATCGACTTGGGCCGGTACTGACAGATCGTCGCCCCAGTCAACCCAAGTCCCTGAGGTATATCGATGCACGCAACCGCTACCCGGCCATCGTTTCTCGCGACACGTCGCGGCAAGCTCATCCTCGCCCTGCCTCCGCACATTGAGTGCCGTCCAAAAACACTTAGGAGAAACAAAACATGATGCTCAATAACAAGGTTGCGGTGATCTACGGAGCCGGAGGTGGGATCGGCGGCGCTGTCGCACGCGCCTTTGCGTCTGAGGGGGCCAAGGTTTTTCTCACCGGACGCAACCTGGCACCCGTCGAAGCCGTCGCCAAGGAGGTCGTTGCCGCCGGCGGATCCGCCGAGGCGGCAGGGATAGACGCTCTCGACGAGCAGGCTATCGACAAGCATTTACAGTCCGTGATCGACAAGGCGGGCCGCGTCGATATCTCGTTCAATGCGGTCGGGATCCCGGATGCGAAGCTTCTGGGGGTGCCTCTGGTCGAGCTGGATGTCGAGCACTTCTCACTGCCCATCACGAGCTACACGACGTCTTACTTCCTGACCGCGCGCTTGGCGGCCCGGCGGATGATTGTGAATAAATCGGGCGTGATCATGACCGTCACCGCACTCCACTCGCGGACAGGACTCCCCTTGGTGGGAGGCTACGGTCCAGCGCAGGCCGCCAAGGAGGCACTCACTCGAGATCTATCCGCCGAGCTCGCACCTCACGGCATTCGGGTGGTAGGTCTGCGACCACAGGCGATGCTAGAGACACGCACGATCAAGAACGCCTTCGAGCCTCGCGCTAAGGCAACGGGAATGACCTGGGATCAGTGGCAGCAGCTGCTCGCAAGCAGGACCCACCCGAAACGGACCATGACGCTCGAGGAGATGGCAAACGTGGCGGTCTTCATCGCGTCCGATAAAGCGAGCGGGATGACGGGAACTACCGTCAACCTGACCATGGGCACTTTGGATGACTAGCGGTCGCCTGACTCCTCACACAGCGATACGTGAACTCATCATCGAGCTTGTCGATACTAAGACCCGCGACCCCGCTGAAGTCAAACAGAAGCAAGTCGGCGCCGAAGCCACGCCGCCAGGAGCTTGCTGGCCTGAGTCTCCCGGCGAAGCTGTCAACGAAGCTGCCAATGACGACTAACGCGTTCAGAGGTGGACTGTCGTGGAGCGGAACTACCGAGTGTCCAGGTGGTGCCCGCATCGCCGGCAGTTGCTGGCAGCGCCGGCACCGCGTTGGCACTGATCACTTGCCGGAACCACATGGCGCTGCTCTTCGGGAGCCGTTTCTGTGTCTCGTAGTCGACGTACACGATCCCGAAACGCAACCTATAACCGGCTGCCC
>Ga0207684_10000817_pt1 | contig 35995 bp, 29 predicted proteins | sample KBSK5501metaG_FD_184342 | JGI IMG/M metagenome (GOLD analysis project Ga0207684, IMG submission 184342) | Corn, switchgrass and miscanthus rhizosphere microbial communities from Kellogg Biological Station, Michigan, USA - KBS K5-50-1 metaG... | ecosystem: Host-associated > Plants > Roots >... | reverse complement strand
GGCCTTCACGCTTACGCCGATGATGAGCTCCCGCTTGCTGAAGGTCAGCGAAAAGGAGAAAAAGGCGCACGCCAGCGGAATCTTGCATTGGGTCGAGCAATCCTACTTGAAGCTTTTGCAGTGGTCTCTCGCGCATCGCTGGGTCATTATTTTGATTTGCGTGGCGACGTTTCTCTCCACCTTTGGCCTCTATCATCTGGTCGGGCGCGATTGGATACCTTCCGACGATCAATCCGAGCTGATCAGTTCTTTTACCCTCCCGGAAGGAACGGCGCTTTCCAAGACCACTGAACGTGGGGCGGAGATCGCACGGCGCATCGTTGCCCTGCCCGAAGTTGCTTTCGTGCAGTCCTTTACCCATGGTCCGACAAATCATGCCCATCTTTTCATCGGTTTGGTGCCCCGGAGCGAGAGAAAACGCAGCCACGAACAGCTGGCCACGGAGGTTCGCGGAATTCTTGCCGGCTATCGCAATATGGTCACAAATGTGCGCTTGCCATCCGTGTTCGGGGGCGAAACCTACTTTCCCATCGGCGCGGTCATCCGTGGGCCGGAGCTGAATCAGCTCGCTGATCTAAGCAAGCAAGTCGCGGGCCTGATGATGAAGTATCCGGATCTTGTCGACGTCAATCCGAGCCTCAACCTGAACACTCCCGAATTACAGGTCAAGTTAGATCGGCAGCGCGCTGCAGACATCGGTGTGCGCATGAGCGATGTCAGCGATGCCGTCCGTCTCTTTTACTCCGGGGAAGATGAAATCACCCGCTTTAAGGAGGGCTCCGAGCAGTATCCAGTCGTCATGCAGCTGCTCGAGCGGCAGCGCGACAATCCGGACGTGCTTGCTCAAATGATGGTCCCCTCGACCAAACTTGGGCAGGTACGCCTCGAAAATGTGGCCTCGATCGTTCGCGGAGCGGGCCCCGCGACACTCTGGCGATATAATCGCGAATTCGAGGTGACTGTCTACGCCAACGTGGCTTCCGGCTATCCGCTTGACCTTGCCGCCGCGCATACCGTCCAGTCCATTAAGGAAATTGGGCTTCCGGCGGGTTATTCCTATCGGTTTACTGGCCAGGTCAAAGTCCTCGAGGAAACCACTTGGAACCTTTTGCTCGCCATGCTGCTCGCCTCGATCTTCATGTATATGGTTTTGGCGGCTCAGTTTGAGAGCTTTTCGCATCCCTTCATCATCATGCTCACGCTGCCGCTCAGCATCCCGTTCGCGCTACTTTCCTTGTGGATCACAGGGCGCGCGCTGAGCTTGTGGAGTGCTCTGGGAATGTTTTTGTTGCTTGGCATCGTCAAGAAAAACGGAATCTTGCAAGTGGACTATACGAATCGATTGCGCGCCGGCGGGATGCCGGTACGCGAGGCTATTTTGGAAGCAAACCGCGTTCGCTTGCGTCCCATCTTGATGACCACTCTTTCGATTGTCGCTGGCCTGATTCCTGTGGCCATCGGCATCGGCGCCGGTTCTGAACAGCGCGCCTCCATCGCTGTCACGATTATAGGCGGCCAGACGCTCTGTTTGGTCCTGACGCTTCTCGTGGTGCCCGTAGCCTATTCGTATCTTGCCGAGTTCGAGTCGCTACCCTGGGCAACCGCGTCCCGCCGCCTGTTCAGACGCGGCTCCGCGGTGGATTCCAGCGCAGACTAAGCAAGCCCTGGAGCGTACACGATTTCATTTTCAGTCAGGAGCTCCTCAGGAATGGCGGGCGGCCAGGCGAGTGAGAACGGGGTCGTGTTCCTGCAATATGGAATCTGCGAAACCACGTGCGGGAGCCCTCAACAGAAGGAATAGTTCTCCGGCCCACAATAGAATGTCCAGTAGGCGGCCGCGTTGCAGATTGTCGATGTCTTCGCAGTGCAAGGCCACGTCGAGGGCTCTGCGGGAGCACTCCTCGATGAACGCCCGCAAAGCCGGGAGGTCGAGAGGTAAACGTCCCGTCCCCTGGCCTCTTGGATCGATGCGCTGCAAGTTTTCGTAACAGAGATCAATGAAGTGGTTCAGGCAAAAATCCTGTTGAGCCAGTGAAGCCACACCGGCCCCTTCACAAAAATCCACTGCGCAGATTTTATCCTCAAACATCTTTGACCTAGCCCCCAACTCAACATCTGATACTCCCATTCCGTTTACGCTCACTTTTAGCCCTTACGAAGGTTGGATGTCCCGAAGGCATTCGACGGTTGCCGAAACGCCCGCATATTCGGACGGAGAATCATCCCGAACGCGCCCTTGATCCACCCACACGGTTTCTTCCTCGTTGAACTCATTTTCTGACGCCTGTGCGGAACATTTCTGCTCAAATTCCTGGGAGACTTGCGCCGCACACGGCGCATAGGCCGTGGAACTTTGCACGCGCAGGCAGCGATCCATGTAGGGCGCCAACAATGCCATTACCAAGCGCACGTTTTCATTGCATCGCTGCATGCGCTCCTCCCCTCGCCAGAGCGTGATGACTGTGACCAGCCGCGCTTCATGATTTGCAATCATCACAAAGCTTCCTGCGAAACCGGCTATTTCGCCGAACGCCCCATGGATCGCCGCCGGCAGAGCGGCGTGCACCTTGTGCGCTTCATTTGGCTTTGCGACAAACTCTATGTTCAGAGCAGTGATCCGCGAACTGGAGTGGCGCATGCCGGGTGTTCGCGCACCCAACGCATTCGAATCGCGCGGCTGAGGGATTGTGTGGGAAAGAATGGGGTTTTGTAGCGAGCGTGGCACAGCGCCTCCAAATGGATCGGTCCTCCCCGTTCTTGGGGAGGCGCATCCTCGCCGGTCCAGGTCCGGCTCAGATGCGCCCTGGTGGGACACGCGTGGGACAGGGGATCCGTCCCTTCGCAGAAGGACTTCCCAGCTTTCGCTGGGTTCCTACAACCGATTAGTGAAGAAGAGACGCATTTCGTTTCATCGGCCAGTTGCAAAATTTGGATCGGCAAATGACGACGCAAACATGGGAATGATTGCTCCAGGTGCATGGCAACGTTATACTCCTGTGCACAATTTAGAGGGCCATTTGGAACTCTTCGCGTTCACCAGGGAATACGTCGAGCGCCTCCGCGAGGGAGATCCCTTGACGGAACAGCACTTTGTCGCGTATTTTGACCAACTTCTCAGGATTAAACTGCGGGCAAGGATGCTCGCTTCGGAAACCGTCGAGGACCTCCGCCAGGAGACCTATATTCGCGTGCTGGTAAAGGTGCGCAAGGGTGAGGTGCGCCAGCCGGAGCGCTTTGGCGCCTTTGTTAACTCGATTTGCAACAACGTCTTAATGGAATTTTACCGTGCCTGTTCCAAGACCAGCCCTTGGAACGACTCCTACTTGGAATTACCCGACCATGCCGTGGACACGGAAGGTCTCCTGGTTACCAAGCAATCGAAGGAGAGGGTTCGCCACCTGATTGAGGATCTCCCTAAGAAAGACCGCGATCTGCTCTGCGCCTACTTCCTGGACGAAAAGGAGAAGGATGAAGTCTGCGTGCAGTTTGGAGTGGACCGCGACTATTTTCGGGTTTTGCTTCACCGGGCCAAGGATAAGTTCAGGGTTTTGTATGAGAAAGACAGGGAAGGGCTATCTGGAAGGTTCCACTAAAGGGAACATGCTTGAAACGAATCGGTCCACTCATGCACTACTCATCGGATGACAAAAATGGACCATAACGAAGCAGTGCGGCTGCAAGCCGCCGAGAAATACCTGCTCGGGGAACTCCCCAAGGAACAGCACGCGGCGTATGAAGAACACTATTTCGATTGCCACGCGTGCGCCGAAGAGCTCAAGGCCACGGTCGCCTTTATGGAAAGCGCGCGGCAAGTGGTCCGCAAAGAAATTCCGCAAACCATTGAAGATAAAAACCTTGCTCCAGCTATTTCACTTGTTGAGGCATGGTTCAACAGGTTGCTGCGGCCTGCCTTCGCGGTTCCCGTATTTGCCGCTCTTCTCCTCTTCATCGGCTATCAGAATAGCGTTACGATTCCCCAATTAAAAGAATCCTCTTCTTCCCGATTGGCACAGATCGTCAGTAGTTCTTTCCACTTGACGGGTAGCGTACGCGGCGGGAGTGAAGCTGGCGAGACCGTGACTAAGGTGCAAGTCCACTCGGGGGAGAGCTTCATCCTCGATTTTGACTTCACTCCGGGTCGCGCATACAGCGCGTATCGATGGGAGCTACAGAACCAAACTGGCCGTGTCATAAGGCAAGGAATTCTTGCCGGCGAAAAGACCAACCAGGCAGTGCGCTTGGCTGTTCTCGGCGGTGTAGAGCAGGCCGGCAAGTACAATCTGGTCTTCTTTGGCGGCGTCAATGACGACAGCCAAACGACAATCGAGGTTCAGCGGCTCGCATTTGCGGTTGAATTTCTCAAGTAGATAGAAGAGTATTAAGCTTCGATTTAGCTTATTTGAGGTGCCACCAATGGCTCGCGTCCCCCGCATTCCCTTCCACTTCCGGGCCCAAGCCCACGCATTTAGCGGTGAAATTCATCACCCCTTTTGGTATCCCATCAAAGCGAAGGCCGCCACTTCCTTGCCCACTATCGGCGGTCTTGCCACGGCTCGTCATGAGAACTTCTCTTGCCACGAGTTCGTGTCATTCAAAAGGGCCCACACCCACGTTTCGGGAAGGGAGGTGGCCAAGAACGTTTATGTGACCCATGCCACGACGATGGTGGAAAATTTGGACATTGAGGGGGTTCTCACCGCCGATCGCATCGTTTGCCGTCTCAATTCCACTTACGACTCCAAACATCCGGAGGGTCTAATCCTGGCCGATGGGAGCAGGTTTGAAAACTTGCGGATAGCAGGACACAAAGTAGACGTCATACTCCGGCACGGAGTCCTCGAAGAATGCAACAATTTTGAGAAGCTGCGGAACAAGATAGCGGCAGAAAAGAAATCCGGCAAAGTCGTAGGTGTCGGCGACGGAGTCGTGGTTTTCACGCTTGTGGAAAAAATCGTTACGGATCTGCCATACGTGCCAAAAGACGGGGGCTACATCTTCGAAGTACCAAACTTCGGCAAAGTCACCGTCGCAGAGATATTCGCAGAACCGGCTGCCCGAACTCTCACCATGCTTCATCTGGAGCTAGGGTCACCACAGACCGCGAATCTGACGGTTGCAGAGGGCGGCACCAACGGAAAACCACCGCCACCATGATGTTGGCTATGAGTACGGACTGTTTTGAAGTATTTTGCTTAACCGAACTGGTATGGACCTGCTGGCGTGGTCGTGTTGCTCATCCACGCCCTGACAATCAGGTTCTCAAACTGAAAAGAACTCGGCCGGCGAGCACCACTTTTTGGGAATATGGCAAGAACGCAATGGGCTTCCGTCGTTCACCTTACGAGTGTCATTCTTCTCTCTACATTGGTGATCGAGTCGTGGGCGTCTGGTTGCCGGAAGGCAGACACCCCCAATGAGCTCTACGAGCAGATCGTTCGCACCGTCGACCATGGCGACCTGAACGCTTCGCTCGCTAATGTAGAGAAGGCCCTGAACCAGAACGTGGGCAATTCCATAGAATGGCATTGGCGCTTTCTTGTACTGAAAGCACGGATTCTCATTTCCCGCTCTTCCTTCCAGGACGCCCTCAATCTTCTTCATGACGAATTGCCCGCCCAATTAGCGGCGTCGGATGTTGCCGTTCGTAAAAAGCTGATGGAAGGCATCGCACACCGGTACGGCCAGGAGTTTGAGAAATCAGCGCGGGACCTCGAAGATGCGCTTGCTTTGGCTCGATCCTCCCAACCGCGCTTGGTGTGCGAAGCTGTAAAAGCGATTGGCGAACTGCAGGTCGACGAAAAGAAATATTCGGAAGCCGATGCCTCATTTCGAGAAGCGTTGCAACTTGCCCGGAAGGAGAATAGGCAAGATCAGATCGCGGGAGCGTTAGTCGACTTGGCCCGGCTCGCCACCAGCGAGGAACACTTCGGCGATGCCATCGACCGGAACCAGCGTGCCCTGGATCTTTCTCGCTCCTTGGACATGCAAGGGCTCGTTGCCACAATTCTTGGCAACACGGCCTGGAGCTATTACGAACTAGGCGACTTCGAGAAGGCGCTTGCCTCCTTCAAGGAGGCTGCGAGAGTCTCGGAGCATATTGGCCAGACTGGCTACAGTTTTTACTGGCTTACCGGTGTAGCAAATTCCTACCTTGCGCTAAACGATCCCAGCTCTGCCCAGTCCATATTCACAGACACTCTTAAGCGTGCCCGTCAGCTCGGAGACGCGGCGACCATCACAATATGTTTAGACTCACTGGCCGAAATCTCTTTGAAGGTAGGCCGGCTTAACGAAGCTGCGGATTACAATCGGGAAGCGCTTAAGGTTGAGGAGGCGGGCCTGGATCATTTTGGGACGCTCCAGTCGTGGCTCGTAGCCGGCCGCATAGAGACAAGCAGGCAGCATTTCGCGCAAGGCGAGAAACTGTTCCAACGCGTCCTTCAGGACCGCCAGGCAGATACACCCTCTCGCTGGGAGGCACAGGCCAGGCTTGCGAAACTACACGATGCTCAAGGCTTAACGCAGAAGGCCGAAAAGGAATATCACGAATCCATTGACACAATCGAGGTGGCACGCTCGCTGATCACCCAGGAAGAGTTGCGAGTGAGCTTCCTCTCACGTGGAATAGAGTTTTATGACGACTACATAGGATTCCTGATCGCCCACGGCAGGCAAACTGATGCGCTGGAAGTTGGCGAACTCAGCCGCGCGCGCACGTTGGAGGATGGTCTGCGGGGCTCCGTCAGACACACTAAATCTTCATCCAAGAATACTCAGCCTCAGCTGAGCGCCAGGCGTCTGGGCGCGACGCTGCTGTTTTACTGGCTAGGGGAGAAGCACTCGTATCTCTGGGTCATCACTCCGGTGAAGACAACTTGCCTCACTTTGCCCGCGGCTTCGGAAATTAACTCGGACGCAAAGTCATATCAAAATGAAGTCGCGGCATCGGATGATGTCGCCGAAACGCACCGGCTCGCTGGAGAAAAACTCTACGCGACGCTCGTGGCACCGGCGCAAAAGCTAATCCCGCCGAATTCGCGCGTGATTCTGCTGCCTGATGCCAGCCTGTATTCGTTAAACTTTGAGACGCTGATTGTTCCGGCCCCTAAGCCTCACTTCTGGATCGAAGATGTCACCGTGACCACGGCGAGCTCGCTGACTCTGCTAGCTTCTGCCGCGGCGCGACCCGCTCCGAAAGAGAAGAGTCTCTTCCTCGTCGGCAACACAATTTCGCCAAGCGCGGATTTTCCCGCCTTGCCGCAGGCCGCTGCAGAAATGCAGCACGTCGAACAATATTTCCCTCCGCCACACCGCGAGATACTTTCCGGCAGCGAAGCCACTCCGGCGGCCTACCTGAGCAGTGAGCCGGAGAACTTCTCTTATCTCCATTTCGTGACGCATGGCACGGCCAGCCGCGCGCGCCCGCTGGAGTCCGCAGTCATCCTCAGCAAAGGCAAAGACGAGGATACTTACAAGCTCTATGCGCGAGATATCGTCAAGCGCCGCCTCTCCGCTTATCTCGTGACCATCTCCGCGTGCAATGGAGCGGGAACGCGCGCCTATTCCGGTGAAGGGCTCGTCGGTCTTTCCTGGGCGTTCTTGCGCGCCGGGGCCCACAACGTCATCGGCGCCCTCTGGGAAGTGAGCGACGCCTCGACACCTCAACTCATGGACAAACTTTACGACGGCTTGAGCCACGGCGAGGATCCTGCCTCCGCCTTGCGAGCCGCAAAGCTTTCGCTTCTGCACTCAGACGGCGTCTTCAGGAAGCCTTACTACTGGGCGCCGTTCCAGCTGTACGCCGGTTCCTGACGGCCTCCCGCCCCGCCCCCCTGTAGCGCCGGCATCCTTGTCGGCGCTCTGCATCCCATTGCCCTTATTCCGGGACCCCCCGCAAGGTGAAACGATTTCACCGTCCCGGTCACTACTCCAAGTTCAGCTAATCTCTTGCAAGAGGTGTCCCGGTGAATCAAGCTCAATCGAATTTTAAGACAGACGAACAAATAGCCGTGGTTGCGGTGCAACGCGAGCCTGTTTCTCAATCGGGCCCAAGAATCGAACAGTGCGATTTTGAAGAGTTGCTTGAGCGCGCCATGGAAATCCTCAGCGCAAGAACTAAAGAGTGCTTCCTGCTCCCACCCCTGATCGAAAAAGACGCGAGCGGCGCAACAGGTGAGTGCCGCTCGCGATTCCTTTTCGTCTTTCGGACGCGAAGATTCTCTTGTCTCAAGCCATGAGAGCGAGAAGCAGGTTTTGTCCATCCGGACTGCCCAGTCCCGTGCAAGCGTCCCACCCAGCGCCCGCTTTGTAGTCGCCGTTATTTCCCTGCGTGATGTCTCGGAATGTGGTGTTTGCGGGTGCAGCGTACAGCAGAGGATTGATGAAGCCTACCGGCTTGTTCAAACCTTGGTTGATTCGCGCGATAAGCCCGGCCCACAGCGGTGCAACGGCGCTGGTGCCGCCAACTGGAGGAATCCCTTGCGCTGGATCCGGGAAACTCGTTCCATCGCAAAGGATGCGGTATCCCGATGCGGGTGCAGCATCGCCGGAAACATCGGGCACGCCGCGCATCACTGGACCCGCGGGATCGGCTGCTGGAGGCACTCCAGCATTTTGTTGATAACTGGGCGACGCAAAAAATCGGCTCACCCCGCCTCCTGTTCCGTCATTTGCACCATCATGCCAAACCACTTCTTTGGAAATGGCTCCGCCAGAGGCTGCGAGTTGTGTGCCGCCGCAGGCTAGCGCGAAGGGACTCGAAGCAGGGAAGTCCACATGCGCATTGTTATCCCAGTTGGGATCATCGGACGCGAAGTCGGCCGAGCCACTGTCGCCCGATGCGACACAAACCGTAACGCCAAGATGCGCTGCAGTCTGTAACAACTCGTCGAACGCGTCCCTGAACTGTGCAGTGGCGCTGTCTTCGGGTCCGCCCCAACTTATCGAAACAATGTTCGGCTTGTTGATGGTATCGCCGAGGATGGCGTTCATCACGCTGAGAAAGCTTTGGTCGGAAGCATCCGGACCAAAGTACACCACAATCTTTGCTCCCGGCGCGACAGAGCCACACACTTCGATATCCAGCATCACTTCGACGTCGGGGTTGCTGGGATCGAGTGCGTTCGTGCCCGGGCTGTTGATTCCACCGCTGGGATATGTGGCTGCTGTTACGCTGGGCGGCGTCGCGATACCCAGACTCTGAAAATAGCTGGTTACTTCCTGCGGATGAAATCCGCCGCCCAGTTCCAGAATTGCGATTGTTTGGCCTGCACCGTCGAGATTTTTCGGAAAATTGTAGAGTGAAGCGAGTTGGGGCGGCGTAAATCCCGTCGGGACCGAAGCTGCTGCCGCCGTGCTGTGGGCGGCCGCGCTGGCGCCCGCTGCGTGCGCCGAGCCACGCAGGATGCGGTAGTGCGGCTTAGCGAAAGGGCGGTTGTCGAGCCCCGTCACGCTGGTCACTATGCCTTGCAAATTTTCAGGAATAAGAATGTCGCCCTCTCTGCCGCGATAGGCCACGTCCCCGGACTTATACATCTTGAGTTCGACGCCGAACGCCTTGCTGTAAGCGTCCGCGGTGCCGGAAAGCGTGACGGTGCGTTGGCCGGCATTCGAGTTCGTCACGCGCAATCCATTTTCCCGTGCGAACTCTTCGACTTTCGCAATATCGGCTGGATCGGCACCGTGTTTTTCCGCGTGTTCCTGGCGTGTCATGTAGGTGCGCTCGCCCGGCTTCAGATTGCATTGCTCTTCGATGGAGGGAAGTTCATTCTGCCGCCGCACGGTCACCGTCACACCGAATTCCACGCTCGGCACTTCTCCCACGACTTCTGCATTCGGCATGCTATTTTTTGAGCTGCCTGCGAGCCGGCTGCGCTTTTGACCTGCATTCATGATGGAAATCTCCTTTCAGTTTCTCGATTCCCTGGAACCCCTGACCTGAACTTCTTGTTTGCGACTACCTGCCGGAAGCCTCCACTCCGCGCACGGGTGGCGGGGTTCCAACCGACTGCAAATTGATGCTACTCGCATATCTCGTGTGTCTCGCGAGAATCCGATGCACGGGGTTCCTGCCTCGCGTATTTCTCTGAAGACTGGTTCTAGGGAATCCTCTTGGCTGGTGGAATCAGCTGGGACTGGAGATTGAACCCATTTCTCCGCCTGCGCAACTACCGGGCTGCAAACCGCTTGCGATAACTTCGCTGCTTTTTCAGCCGGCGGAAGAACTCGACATCGCTCGCACTTCTGCTTCCGAATAACCAAGCTCCTGCAAAATTGTGGTCGTATGTTCACCCAGCATCGGCGGCGGGAGCCGGTAACTCACCGGCGTCTCCGAAAACTTAATCGGGTTTCCGATGCTGCGCGCCACCCCCAGCGCGGGATGCTCGATTTGCACAATCATGCTGCGCGCCTGCGTTTGCGCGTCGTTTACCGCCTCTTCCACTGTATTGATCGGCGCCGCAGGAATCTCCGCGGCTGCCAATCGTTCCAGCCACGCGCTCGCCGCCTGCTCATCAAACTTCTTCTGCAATATCGGCATCAGCGCACCGCGATTGTTCGTCCGCAGAGCATTTGACTGGAATCGCTCGTCCTGTCCAACGCTGCTCTCCATCCCCGTCATTCGCACAAATTTCTTCCACAAGGCTTCTGTACCTACTCCCAGCACAAAGCAACGTCCATCTCTTCCTCGAAACACCTCGTAGGGCACGATGCTGGGATGCGCATTACCCCAGCGCTTCGGCGCAACCTTCGCATTCAAGTAACTGCTTCCGATATTCGCCAGCCACGTCAATTGCGAATCGAACAGCGCCATATCCAAAAATTGTCCGCGCCCTGTTTTTTCGCGTGCATAGAGCGCCGCCAAAATTCCCATCGCCGAGTACATCCCGCACGTCATGTCGGCAATCGCTATGGGGTAGCGCATTGGCCCGCCGTCCGGCTCGCCCGTAAAGCTCATCACGCCGGCCTCAGCCTGCGCCAGGATATCGTAGCCGGGCCGGCCCGCTTTCGGCCCTGTAAAGCCGTATCCCGTGATGCTGCAGTAGATAAGCCGGGCATTTTTTTCTCGCAGTGTTTCAGCATCGATCCCGCGCCTCTTCAAGGAAGCCAGCGAAGGCTGATTGGTGATGAAAATATCCGCCGCCGCAACCAGCTTCCTCAGCGCTTCCGCTCCCCGTGGATGATCGTAGTTCAGCGCAACCGATCGCTTGTTCCGGTTCGCTCCCAGAAAGTATGCAGACTCGCCGCTCACAAACGGGGGTCCCCATCCTCGAGACTGGTCCCCCACGCCGGGCCTCTCGATCTTGATTACGTCGGCCCCAAAATCTCCCAGCAGCATCGCGCAGTAAGGCCCTGCAAGCGCTTCGCTCAACTCCACGACGCGCACTCCATCCAAAACGTTTTTCGCGCTCACGGTGCGTGATTATAGCCGACATCCCCCGATTCTGGTTTCCACTTCGCCCCATCGCGGCACGGCATCATGCTGCTTCGGAAGCTCTTTTTCCGCCGGTTCCATCCTAAAAATGTTAAATGCATGGCAGAAATTAAAATCTCTTCATAAGTTATCCACCACGTACATTTTTTAACTTTACTTTTGCCTTGACACTTCTCTCAACCGGACGCTAGCCTAATCGCACTGGTGCAACAGGGGGAGCATTCTGGAGAGTATTAAAATTTGTTCATGTTCGCGGTTGGATGGAAAGATTATTTCCACAGTTTGTGCCACGATCCCGCACCTGCCTTCCCGCATGTTCACGCGTTCTCGTCCGGCACATCACTTGGAGCGAATACCTGGGAGTGCAGCTTTTCCTCGCGCTTGTACGCGAGTCATCCATCTTCTGAGTGGGTTGGGCAACGCAATCGTCGTAATAAGGGGTTCTCGAAAGGGGTGTAATTCATGAGGTCCGGAATTCTTACTCTTCTGTTGGGCTCTATTCTCGCTCTTTGCGTTTCTCCGGCTGTCTACGGACAGGCTACCGGCAGTTTTTCCGGCACGGTCTTGGACAAATCCGGCTCATCCATTGCGGGCGCCACTGTCACTGCCACATCCCAAGGCACCGGCGTCTCCCGCCAGACAAAAACCGACGATGCTGGTCACTACCTCATTCCTTTGCTGCCGGTATCAATCTACACGCTGCGTGTCGAATTTCAGGGTTTTCAAACTGCCGAGAGCAAAGACCTTCGGCTGCAAGTCGATGAAGCACGCGAACTGAATTTTACGCTTGCGCCGTCAACCGTCGCGTCAACAGTGGAAGTCTCGGGCTCGGCCGTCGCGGTCGAGACCACTAATCCTTCCCTTGGCCAGGTCATCACCGCCCAGGAAGTGTCCCAGCTTCCTCTCAATGGCCGCAACTTCGTCCAGCTCGCCACGCTCACGCCGGGCACCACGCAGGAAACTAACAACAACAGCTTTTTCAACGGCGCCCCCAGCAGCGAAGTCTCCGCGCGCGGCTCCTTCTCTCTTTCCGTCGGCGGCTCCCGCCCCAACAGCACCGACTGGCTCCTCGACGGCAACGACAACAACGAATTGACTGCCGGCGGTATCGCTATTCTTTCCTCGATCGATTCCATCCAGGAATTCAAAGTTCTCACTTACAACTATTCCGCTGAATACGGCACGCGCGCGGGACCAACCGTTCTTGTCACCACAAAATCCGGCAACAACGATTTCCATGGCTCTCTCTTTGAATTCTTCCGCAACACCTCTCTCGACGCCAAAAGCTTCTTCGCCACCTCCGCCGAAAAGTTCAATTTGAATCAATTCGGCGGCTCCATCGGCGGCCCCATTCGCAAGAACAAAACCTTCTTCTTCATCGATGGAGAACAAAAGTATCAGCGCCACGGCGTCGTCTTTACCGGTCTTGTCCCCACCGATGCCATGCGCGCTGGCGATTTTTCCCACGATGCCTTCGGAGCGCCTAGCCCCGTCGGCGCGGTCTTCAATCCCAATGTGACCGGCAGTCCCAACGGCACCAATTTTCAGTGCGACGCTCTTGGCAATCCGCTGCCGCTCAATGGTGCCACTCCCGCCAATCCCGCGGGCAATGGCAGCCAGGCAGTCGGCGTATCCTGCAACAAGATCCCCGCAGGCCTCTTCAACAACATCGGCAAGCAGCTCATCGCCCTCTATCCCCATGCAAACGCCAATAACCCCGGAAGCGACTTCAACTTCCTCAACGAGCCTGTTCGCTCTTTGGACGAAACCAGGTTCGACGTCAGACTCGATAACACCTTCTCCTCCTCTGATACCGCGTTCGCGCGCTTCAGCTATGATCAGGCCACTTCCTACGTCCCTGGCGGCGGCGGCATCGGCAATTTGACCGAGTCCTTCTTCTTCGCCAGCAACCAGGGCATCATCAATCACGGCCGCAACATCGCCTTGGGCGAGACGCACGTCTTTTCCCCGAATACCATCAATCAGATCAGCGGTGGCTACAATCGCATCTTCAACTACATCACTTCCGAAGGAACGGGAACCTGCACTGCCGCTAAGCTCGGCATTCCCGGCGCGAATCTCGACTGTTCTTCCGGCAACACTTGCGCTCCTTCCGGCGTCAGTTGCGGGCTGACCATCTCTGAAGTTCTCGGCAACTACTTCTCGGTTGGTGATCGCGGCTTCTCTCCCTTCCAGGGTGGGACCAATGTTTTCTCCATCGGCGATTCTCTCGAGATGATTCGCGGCAAGCACGACATCAAGGTCGGCATGTCCGTTCGCGCCATGCAGATGAACACAAAGACAGAGGGCTTCCAGGATGGCTTCTGGGAAATGACCGGTGGATGGACCGGTAATCCCGAAGCCGATCTCCTCATGGGCTTGACCAGCCTGGCTATTCACGACCAGACCTTCAAGGGGCCCACCACGGGTCGCCGCTGGAAGATTTTCCGCCCCTATGTCCAGGACGACTGGCGTTTGACCAACAACATCACTCTCAACCTAGGCTTGGCTTGGGATTTCACCACCCCGATCTCCGAGGTCGAGAACCGCCAGGCGAATTTCGACCCTGCCACCGGCACGTTTCTCGTCGCCGGCCAAGGCGCTAACAAATACGCAGGCATACAGTGGGACAAGACTGCGCTCGAGCCGCGCATTGGCGTGGCCTGGAAGCCCCGCGGTAGCGACAAAACTGCCGTTCGCGGCGGCTATGCCATTTATCACGATTCTTCTTGGAATCAGGGAGCTCAAGGCCTGTGGCAAAACCCTCCCTACTACGCCGAATCGGATCTCTTCTCCTTTGGTGGCGGCTGCACCTTTGCGACCGCTGCGTGCGCCACGACCTTTGGTCAAAAACCAAGTGCACTTAACATTTCTGACGGCTTCCAGATTTTCACCGCACCGCCGACTGCCGCCACCTTCACGGGAACGATTCAGGCCCAGAATGTCGACTTTAAGTTCGGCCGCGTCCAGCAGTTCAACATTAATGTCGAGCACCAGCTCCCCGGCGATATCGTCCTCACCGTCGGTTACGCCGGTTCACGCAGCTCTCACATTCTGGTCTTCGGGAACAACATAAACATCGGCTCGCCCGGAGCCTGCGCAGGCGGCCCCAATGCGGTTGCCGGTTACACACGCGGTTGCGGCCCCGGCGGCGCATCCTTCACATCGCCTTACGCCGCTAACTTCCCCTTCAACACGATTCTAGAGACTACTGACCAGGGCAAAGCCCACTACAACGGTCTGCAAATCAAAGCGGAAACCAAGAGCGCGCGCCACGGCCTCTACGCTCTCGTCGGTTACACGTATTCCCGCACTTATGACACTGGCTTTGCCGATGGCCTTGGCTCCAATTACGGGGCTACCTATTTCCCGCTGCCCAACTGGCAAACTCTCGATTGGGCGCTCTCCGGCTTGAACCTCAACAACAACTTCACCGCCAGCGTCATCTACGACCTGCCCTTCGGCAAGGGCAAACAGTGGGGGTCTCAGTGGAGCGGTCCCGTCGACAACCTCCTCGGCAACTGGCAAGTCACTGTCATTGAGAAAATCACTTCTGGCTTTCCGGTTTTTATCGTGACCAGCAACAACAATTCAGGCGTCGGCTTCTTCAACAACAACGCGAACAGCCTGGCACGTCCGGATTTGATCGCCGGCTGCAATCCCAATGCCGGTCCCCATACCGTCAACGAGTGGTTTAATACCGCCTGCTTTGCTCAGCCGGCGCCCGGCCAGCTTGGTAATGCCTCTCGCACACCAGTCACAGGACCGGATTTTGTAAACACAGACTTCTCCGTCATCAAGCAGTTCCAGCTCCCATGGGAGAACATGGGCCTGAACTTCCGTGCCGAGTTCTTCAACCTCTTCAACCATGCGCAATTCGCTACACCAAACAGCACCGGTAGCCTCGGCATCCCTGATTTCGCTGCCTCTGGCTTCGGCTCCATCGCCGCCACCGTCAACAATCCGCGCCTCGTGCAATTTGGTCTCAAGCTTACTTTCTAAACCGTGTCCAATACACAGCACTCTCAGTTCGTTCCCGGCCGGCCCACCGCAGTCTCGGTGGGCCCGTCGTTTTCGGCGAACTCTAATTTTCTTCCCTCTGGAAGTTTTCCACAGGTCATTCGAATGACCTTAACTTTAATATAGACAATCGGTAACTATCGTGCTACCATTTGCTGTGATCCTCGCCTCTCAGTCTCGAACCAAGCGTCTGCACTCCTCCTTCTGCACGCTACGTGTCGAAATGCACTTCCCGGCTGGACTTGAGCCTGTCCTCTTCCCCCCACAGATCAGGTTCGCAGGCCAATACCAACCCAACACCGCCGTGCAGCTAAACCTTTTAGAATCAACATCTCCAAAACCTTCCGCAAGTGTTGATTCTAAATGGCTTACAAGAATCCTAAACTTCTTAGAATCAACACTTACAAATAAACCGGGGAGGGGGGAAGATTATTGTTAACCAGAATTCAGTCCCCAGTGAATTTCTCAAGAGGACCGTCTATGATCCACTCAATTCAGAGTCTCGCGAAGGATTTTGGCTCGCGTCCTGTCGTTCGCGGCGTTGCGAAAGCCCTGCTCTGCACGGCGCTCTTTGCGCTGTCTCTCTCCGCGCAATCCAAACGAAAAGTCATCATTGACCAAGACGCCTCCGGTCCGGGCGGCACGGACATGCAGGCCATTCTTGCGCTCATCAATTCTCCGGACGCGGACGTCCTTGGCATCACGGTCCTCACTGGGGACGCCTGGCGCGACGAGGAAGTGCAGCACACGCTCCGCCTGCTAGAAATCATCGGCCGCACGGACATCCCCGTTCTTCCCGGCGCTGCGTTTCCGCTGGTAAATTCCAAGGAATACATCGCCAAATGGGAAACGCTGTACGGCAAAGTCATTTATCAGGGTGCTTGGAACTTCGCAAGGGGCTACGCCGTCCATGGCCCCTACGACAATCCGCGTATGCCCGAAGGCGCTCCCACGACCAAACCCTCGGCCGAATACGCTGCCAATTTCATGGTCCGCATGGTCCATCAGTACCCGCATGAAGTCACCATTTACGCTGCCGGACCGATGACCGATCTCGCCGTGGCCATTGCCTTGGATCCGCACCTCCCCGAGCTCACGAAGGAGTTGATCGTCATGGGAGGTAGCATGAATCCTCAAGCCGACGACCCTGAATTCAACCTCAGCCCGCGCCGCGAATTTAATTTCTGGATGGATCCGGAAGCCTCTCACGCCGTGCTCCACGCCCACTGGCCGCGCATCGTCCTCACCACCGTGGACATTTCCGTCAAGACTCGCATGGAGCAGCGCCTCATCGCGCAGGTCGCCAAAAGCCCCACTCCCGCGGCGCAGTACGTCGCGAAATATGCGGAAGCCAACTACCTCTGGGACGAACTCGAGGCCGTCGCATGGCTCGACCCAAGCGTCATCACCAAGTGGCAAAAGCTCTACGTCGATGTGGAAGTGGACCACGGCGCTTCCTACGGCGACACGCTGGCGTGGGCACCCGGCCATCAACCCGGAATGGGCGAGGTTCTCGTCGAAGTCCAAAAAGACCTCGACAAAGAAAAGTTTTACAGGGAGTACGTCGATTTGCTCACTCGCCCAACACCATCGGCTCGCCCCGCGGCGGGGAAAGAGACGCTAGGGAATGGGATTTGACGAAAGGAAAGCTGGGAGAAGCTAGACTGATGGTCCAGGCGGGACAAACATTGCTCCCCGTCTTCCCCATATCTCAAGGCGCGAAGCCTTTTGTGTGAAGTGAGATGCACGTGGCAACCAACCACTTCTACTTGCTTGATTGAGCGTGGCGTTTCCCCGACAATTGAAGGTCAATCGTTGCCCATTTTTCCCGCATGGCTGCGCCTCCGCCGCCTAACGGAGAAACGAGAGAGATGTCCACGCACGCGAATTCAGTCAAACGGTTTGTCGCCTACTTTTCCATGGAGATTGCGCTCGAGAACGCCATGCCCAGTTACAGCGGCGGGCTCGGCGTTCTTGCCGGTGACACCATCCGTGCCGCCGCGGACCTTCGTCTTCCCATGGTGGCCGTATCTCTCCTCTACCGCAGGGGATACTTCTCTCAGCATCTCTCTGAGGACGGCTCCCAAACGGAGGAGCCGGTGGTCTGGAACGTCGAGGATTTTCTCAAGGAAGAAACCGCGCGCGTAACCGTGCCCTTGGAAAATCGGCGCGTCGAGCTTCGCTGCTGGCGCTATGACGTTAAGGGCGTGCGCGGGTTTGAAGTGCCCGTCTACTTTCTCGACGCCGACCTTCCTTCCAACGCGGAATGGGACCGCAACCTCACTGGCGGTCTTTACGGCGGCGATTCTTATTACCGGTTGTGCCAGGAGGTTCTGCTGGGAATTGGGGGCGTGCGCATGCTTCGCGCGCTGGGATACGAAGATCTCACGCGCTATCACATGAACGAGGGCCATGCCGCTCTGCTCTCTCTGGAATTGCTTGGCGCAGAGGCAACAAAAGCCGGGCGCACGGCCATCAACGGCGATGACATCGAAAAAGTCAGGTCCAGGTGCGTGTTTACGACGCACACACCCGTGCCCGCCGGCCACGACCGTTTTCCGATCGAATACCTCACTCGCGTCTTTCCGCAGCAGAGCAAATTTTTCGATCTCAAGGACGCTTCTGTCGCCGAACTCGTGAAGCGCTCTCTCCAATCTGAACAGAACTTTCCGGATTTGCAGGAAGCCGCGGCCCGCGGCGCCCATTTGAATATGACGTACCTGGCGCTGAGCCTTAGCACCTACGTCAACGGTGTGGCTAAACAGCACGGGGTCACTTCGCGACAGATGTTCCCGGAAGTTCCCATCGAGGCCATCACGAACGGCGTTCACGCGGGGACCTGGACGTCAATTCCATATCAGCAGCTCTTCGACCGTCACATCGCGCAGTGGCGCGAAGACAACTACAGCCTCAGGAGCGCGCTCGGACTTCCTCCCGAAGAAGTGTGGACCGCGCATCTTATCGCCAAGCACGACCTTCTCGAGGCCGTGCGTCAGAAAACTGGTCTCACGCTGGACGAAGAAGCCTTCACGATTGGGTTTGCACGCCGTGCGACTGGTTACAAACGCGCGGACCTGATTCTTTCTGACTTGGACCGCTTGCGCCAGATCGCCAAGAACGCAGGACATTTTCAGATTATTTATGCCGGCAAAGCGCATCCCAACGACACCGGCGGCAAGGACATCATCCGGCACATTTTCCATGCGAAAAAGGCGCTGCGGAAGGCCGTTCCCGTGGTTTTCCTCGACGAGTACAATCTCGACCTCGGCGGAAAAATAACATCCGGCGTGGATCTTTGGCTCAACACGCCGCAGTTTCCTCTCGAGGCTTCCGGCACCAGCGGCATGAAAGCCGCCCTCAACGGAGTCCCAAGCCTGAGCATTCTTGACGGGTGGTGGGCGGAAGGGCACATCGAAGGTGTAACCGGATGGTCGATCGGCGAACCTCGCCGCTCCATTGACCCGGATGATGTTACGACGGACAGTACCAAAGAAGCCGAAGCGCTCTACTTGAAGCTAGAAAACATTATTCTCCCGATGTTTTACAAAGAGCCCCGCCAGTACATCCAGATCATGCAGCACGCCATCGCCATCAACGGATCTTTCTTCAACACCCAGCGCATGGTCCAGCAGTACATCACGGACGCCTACTTGCGATAGGAACCAAGAAAAGAATTGTCAGGAAACGGGCAAGCTCTCATAGCAAGCTTGCGCGGCCGGGAGTTTTCAAATTATTCCGCTGCGGGCTGAGGAATTTTCTTGTCGCCGCGCAGTTCTTTCGCGGTATCCAGAATATTACGCTTGGCAAAGTAATCGAAGAAATCCCAGCTGCCGTACTTTTCCTTCAAGCCGGGAAGCACTGCGTTAACCAGCGCGTCGTCCATCAGGCCATCTTGCACCGGTTTAGCCAGCATCGAGCGCAATCCGGTTAGGTATCCGACGAACTCCTGAACGTCGGATGCGTTTCCGACATCGCCATGTCCCGGCACAAAGGTGGCCTTGGGGGTTTCCGCAGCCAGCTTCGCATCCGTGGCAGCCCACTTGTCGGTGGTACCGTCGATCAGATTTGGCAGCGTTTTGCGCCAGAAGAGGTCGCCACAAAAAACGACCTGAGCATCGGGAATGGTGACGACGGAATCTCCGCCTGTATGGCCAGGAAAATAGCGGACGAGAATCTTGCGCGAGCCCAAATACAAATCTACGGATGAATCGTAGGCGATATTAGGAGCAACAAGCCCATCGACCATGGCTTTTTGTTCGGGCTTGATGTCCTTACCAAAGAATTTCAAATTTTCCGTGTGAATCCACGTGCGAACATTTTTGTGGCCCACGATCGCCGCACCTGCCTGCGCAAAAACGCCGTTGCCAGCGACGTGATCGAGATGGTAGTGGGTATTGATCACAAATTTTACGGGCAGTTTGGTGAGCTTCTGAATTTCCGCTAGCAGCTGTTTCGCGGCGGCGGGATTCACGAACGTGTCGATCACCGCGACGCCGTCTTCGCCGATCACAAAGCCGGAGTTCGAACCAGCACCGCCCTTGGGAACGTCGATGGCGGCGTAGACGTTGTTGCCGAGGGGCTTGATTGTGAAGGGCAGTGAAACGGGAACTGGTGCCACGGTTTGGGCGTGACTTGCGGCGCAGCACGGGAGAAGAATCAGGAACAGCCAGATTGTTTTTCGCATGGGTGGGTATCGTATCGCAACTGCGTATAGGCGCAAGTCTGGATGAGCTGTTCAGCTCTTGAGAACCGAAGAAGAGGATTAACGCAGAAATCGGAGAGGAGGCACAGGAGGCGCGGAGAAATCGAGGAGAAGCAAGAGTTGCAAAGGAAGAACGGTCGTCCTCAGAAGGGCGCCACTACGACGGCGGGCGAAAGCGATCATCCTCGGGAGGATGACCCTACAGCTAACGGAGGCGGTTTTTGTAGACGGCCATACCCACGGCGGCATCCATGCCCATTTTTTCGAGCGCTGCGATTTCGCGCAGCGATTTGATTCCGCCTGCTGCGATGACGGCATGCGTTGTGGCGGCGCGAAGTTTGCGAAACCAATCGAGATTTGCGCCGGACATGGTTCCCTCGCGGTCGACGTCGGTGCAGAGGAAGGCGCCACAAAAAGGTTCGAGTTGGGACATGACGTCTTCAGGACCGAGTAGGAGACGGCGGCGCCACCCGTTGATCGTGATGCGGCCTTTTACGGTGTCGAGGGCAATGACGATTCGATCCGGTTTTATTTTATTGGTGAGATTGCGGAGGAAACGCGAATTGATTTTGCCTTCGCGGAAGGCGGCGCTGCCGATGATGATTTGGTGGGCGCCCCACTTGCTGATTTCCTGCGCGCGAGCGATGGTTCGAATGCCGCCGCCAACGCGAACTTTCAGTTTGTAGCGCTTGCGAGCTTGGAGGCAGAGTTTGCGGGCTAGCGCGTTGTTGTCGCCGGTGCCGATGGCGGCGTCGAGGTCGATGAGATGGAGCCAGGCATAGGATTTGAATTTTTCGAGGAGGCCGAAAACGTCGGAGACGGCGAGCTCACGCTTGCGGCCGTGGACGAGTTGAACTGCTTGGCCGCTTTGCAGATCAATGCAGGGAATCAGCATTGGGTGAGCACCTGGTTGGAGCTGAGCGCACGGCCGACAGCACGCCGACGAGCGAGGGCACGATGAATCGTGCCCCTACAAGCTGATGTTGAGGGCAGGGCGATCAGCACGGGAGGCGAACCTCGATGTTGCGAGCTGCGAGAAAGTGTTTCAATTCGCGAATGGATTGCACGCCGTCGTGGAAAATGGAGGCGGCCAGCGCGGCGTCGGCTGCGCCTTCGGAAAAGATTTGCGCGAAATGCCCGGGGAGTTTTGCGCCACCCGAGGCGATGACGGGAACGGAGACCGCGCGCGAAATGGCCGCCGTGAGAGGTATGTCGAAGCCGAGTTGGGTGCCGTCGCGGTCGACGGAAGTGAGAAGAATTTCGCCGGCGCCGAGTGCGACGCCCTGTTGGGCCCAACCAAGGGTGTCGCGGTCGGCAGATTCGCGGCCGCCGCGCACAGTCACGTCCCAATGATCGTTGAGGCGCTTGGCGTCGATGGCGAGAACGACGGCTTGCGCGCCGAATTCGCGTGAGAGTTCGGTGATGAGGCCGGGTCGCTCGACGGCGGCGGTATTGACGGTGACCTTGTCGGCGCCGGCGAGAATGACGGCGCGCGCATCTTCGAGGGAACGGATGCCGCCACCTGCGGTGAGAGGAATCGAGAGTTCGGCGGCGACGCAGCGAATGGTTTCGAGAAACGTGGGACGGCGGTCGCGGGAGGCGGCGATATCGAGGACCACGAGTTCGTCGGCGCCTTCGGCGTTGTAGCGAGCGGCGAGAGCGACGGGATCGCCAGCATCGCGGAGACCAACAAAGTTGACGCCTTTGACGACGCGAGAGCCGTCGGTGTCGAGACAGGGAATGATGCGGTGGGCGAGGCTCATGCGGCAAGCCTCAAGAAGTTTTGGAGAAGGCGCGCACCGGCGTCGCCGCTTTTCTCGGGATGGAATTGGACGGCGAAGATATTTTGTTTTTCGATGACGGCGGCGAAATCCGCTCCGTATGTGCAGAGAGCGACCACTTCCCCATTGGCGTGGGTGGCGGCGAAAGAGTGTGCGAAATAAAAATACGCATCGGGAGAGATGCCTTCGAGAAGTCGAGAAGGGTGCGTGAGCTTGAGCTGGTTCCACCCCATGTGAGGGAGCTTGACTGTGGCGGGGAGAGAGCTAACGGTACCGGTCAGGAGATGAAGGCCCGAAAGGCCGGGAGATTCTGCGCTAGTTTCGTAAAGCGCCTGCAGGCCGAGGCAAATGCCGAGGAAGGGAACGGCGCGATGTAGAGCGTCGAGCAGGGCGGGGCGAAGATTCTGTTTGTCGAGTGCACGGATTAAGGCGGAGTAGTGGCCGACGCCGGGGAGAATGATGGCTTCGGCGTTGGTGATGCTTTCTGGCGAGTTGGATCGCTCCGGATTTGCACCCAGGCGGCGCAGGGCGCGTTCGACGCTGGTGGCGTTGCCTGCGCCGTAGTCGAGAAGAGAGATCTTCATAGCAGGCCTTTCGTGCTGGGAAGAACGCTGCGAAGACGTTTGTCGCGGGAGACGGCAAAACGAAGTGCGCGAGCGAAAGCTTTGAACATGGCTTCGACCTGATGATGAGACGAACGGCCGTACAGCGCGCGCAAATGGACGTTGGCGCGCGCGGCTTGCGCGAAACCCTGGAAAAAATCCTCGGTGAGCTCGGTTTGGAAATCGCCGACACGCTTCGCGGAGATTTTGGCGTGGACGACGCAATAGGGGCGGCCGCCGAGATCGACGGCAGCGGCGGCGAGGGTTTCGTCCATGGGCATAAGGAAATATCCGGCGCGCAGGATTCCGCGTTTCGAGCCGAGGGCTCTTAGCACGGCTTCACCGAGAGCGATTCCGACGTCTTCCACGGTGTGATGCTGATCGACGTCCAGATCGCCTTTGGCGGTAATTTCCAAATCGAAAGCACCATGCCGGGCGACTAAATCGAGCATGTGGTCGAAAAAGCGAATGCCCGTGGAGATACGCGATTTTCCGCGTCCGTTGAGATTCAGCTTCAGGCGGATGTCGGTTTCGTTTGTCTTGCGGTGAATGGTGGCGGATCTTGGCATGGAATGCGTGGTTCAGCCTTTCTGAATGGCTTTGAGGAGCTGGCGCATTTCTTTTTCGGTGCCGATGGTGATGCGGACGAAGCCGGGACCCATGTCGCGGCTGCGATCGCGGAGGAGGATGCCTTGGCGTTCAAGTCTTGCGAAAAGAGCGGGACCTGTGGGACCGAAATTAGCGAGAAGAAAATTTCCGGCGCTGGGAAAAGTGGTGACGCCGATTTTCTGGAGTTCCGTTGCGAACCAGGAGCGGAGACGTTTTACAGTGCTCACGTAACCGCGCATAGTGCGAGTGTCCGCAATGGCGGCTTCGGCGGCGACGAGAGCGGCGAGATTGACAGGGAAGGGAGGCATGGCGCGGCGGAGAAGCGCGATGGAGTCCGCCTGCGCAAGGACCGCGCCGAGGCGAAGGCTGGCGAGCGCGGCGGTTTTAGAGAAGGTGCGGGCGACGAAGAGATGCGGATATTTGCGGAGCCAGGGGATTGCGGTAGCGCCGGCGAATTCGGCGTAGGCTTCGTCTAGAATGACGACGGTATGAGTGGCCGCGGCGATGATTTTTTTCAGCGCGGCAGGGGCGACGAGCGTGCCGGTGGGATTGTTGGGATTGGCGAGAAAAAATAGCCGGGGTTTTTTCCGCAGGGCGATGAGAACGCGATCGAGAGGAAACTCAAACTGCGGGTCGTAGTGGAGGGTTTCGATGCGTGCTCCGGCAATTTCGCCCCAGTAGCGGTACATCGGAAAAGTGGGCTCGCAGATGAGGACGTTCGTGCCGAGGTCAACGAAGGTGTCGAAGAAGACGCGGAGCGCGTCGTCGCCGCCGTTGGTAAGAAGAAGTTCGCTGGGGCGGACTCCGAAATAGTGCGCGAGGCGCCGGGCAGGCTTTTCGTATTCGGGATACATCGCAAATTGTTCCGGCGTGATTTTCGCCAGCGCGCGGAGAACGGCAGGTGAGCAGCCCGCCGTGTTCTCGTTAAAATCGAGACGGATTTTTCCAAGGCGACCTTCGGCGGGGGCTTCGTAGGTGCGGCGGTCGAGAATAGCCTGGCGAATGGGGAGCTGCGGTTTCATCGGCGAACCCTCACTGCATTGCGATGCGCAAGTAATCCCTCCGCGGATGCTAGAGCTTCAACGGTCTCCGCCAAGTTCGTGAATCCTTTTCGTCCGATGGCCTGGACACTGATGCATTTCACGAAATCTGCCGCCGAGAGTCCTCCGCGTTTTCGCGCCCAGCCGCCCGTGGGCAGGACGTGATTGCTGCCGCTGGCGTAGTCCCCCAAAGGTTGCGCGCCCCAAGGACCGAGGAAAACGGTGCCAGAGGAGTGAATGCGTTTCAAGAGCGCCTGTCCATCGTCCGGCAGGCTCAGGTGTTCTGGCGCAAAGCGGTTGACGAATTCACATGCGGCGGATACTGACGGTGCAACCAGAATTTTGCCAACCAGAGAGGTTGACAATCCAGCGAAGCCCCTGCCGGGAAGCTCCTGGACCTGCCACTCTACCTCGCGCTTAACGGCGCGAGCGAGAGCGACAGAGGTTGTGACAAAAAAGCTCCCGGCATCGGGTGCATGCTCAGCTTGGGCGAGCAAGTCGGCCGCAATCCAGCGCGGGTTGCCACGATCAGCCAGGACAATAGCCTCAGTTGGCCCGGCCGGCAAGTCTATAGCGCAGTCACTGCTGACAAGATGTTTCGCCGCAGTGACGAAGCGGTTGCCAGGTCCGAAGATCTTTTCCACGCGTGGCACGGTTTTTGTACCGTAGGCGAGCGCGGCTATGGCCTGCGCGCCACCAATGCGGGCTATCCGCGCAACTCCCAAGAGGCTAGCAGCCGCAAGGAGGGCGGGATTCGTGCGCGGGCAGACAACGGAGATGTGCTTTACGCCAGCAACCTGCGCGGGAACCAAGGTCATAATTAAAGTAGAGACGAGCGCGAATTGTCCGCCAGGGATGTAGCAGCCGATGGATTCGATGGCAGAAACGCGCTGGCTAATTCTTACATCCGGTTCAACCTCGATGGTCCAGGGCCGAGGTAACTGCTTCTCAGCGACACGCCGGACGTTTCGAGCGGCGTGTTCGATGGCGCGCAGGAATTCGCGGTCCGCGTGCTTTCGCGCGTCAGACATTTCGTCCCTGGTGATCCACATCCCTTCACGAGCAATATCAACGCCGTCTAATTTCTTGGTCCATTCCGTTAATGCCTGGTCACCGCGAGCGCGTATGTCTTCAATTATTTCCTTGGCAACACGTTCGGCCTCGGCATCGCGCTGATGCCGAGAGCGGAGCAGACTCTTTTCGGCGAAGGATGTGAGTTTTATGATGCGCATCAGAGCACGATTTTGTTCAGGGGATACTCGACGATGCCCTGAGCCTTGGCGGCTTTTAGTTTAGGCAAGATCTGGCGAACCACGGCTTCTTCGATGATGGTGTTCACGGCGACCCAATCGGGGTCGCTGAGAGCCGAGATGGTGGGGTTCTTAAGAGCCGGCAATACAGCGAGAACGGCGCTCAGATCGTCGCGGTGAACGTTGAGGAGCAAGCCGACCTTGCTGGCAGCGGCGATGGCGCCTTGCAGCATGAGGATTAGGTTTTCCGCTTTTTCTCGTTTCCACGGTTCTGCGGCGGCTGCGCGATTCATGATGAAAACGGTAGCGGATTCCAGAACGGTATCCACGATGCGAAGGCGATGCGCGCGGAGAGACGAGCCGGTTTCCGTGACCTCCACGATGGCGTCGGCAAGCTGAGGGACTTTGACTTCGGTTGCGCCCCAGGAAAACTCGACGCGAGCTTTGACGCCGTGGCGGGCGAGATATTTCTCCGTGATCTGGACGACTTCCGTGGCGATGGTTTTGCCTTCGAGGTCGCGGACTTCGCGCATCGACGAGTCCTCGGGAACGGCGAGAACCCAACGTACGCGAGCGAGGCGTTGCTTGGCGTAGACGAGTTCAGAAAGTTCGTCAACGGCCGCGCCGGTTTCGACGACCCAGTCGTGGCCGGTGATTCCGGCGTCGAGGGCGCCGGTTTCGACGTAGCGGGCCATTTCCTGCGCGCGGACCATCAGGCATTCGATTTCTGGATCATCGATGGTGGGAACATAACTGCGCGAGCTGAGTGTAATTTTCCAGCCTGCACGAGCGAAAAGCTCGAGGGTAGCCTCCTGCAAGCTGCCTTTGGGGATGCCGAGTTTTAGGCAGCTCATGCCTGTTTCTCCCGGCCATAGACGGTTTCTGGTGCGAAGGTGCGGTCCTCAGTGATTTTGCTGGTGCCATCGGGTTCCAGCTTGCGGAAGAAGCAACTGCGATAGCCTTCGTGGCAGACGCCGGGGCCGATGGCTTCGACGCTGATAAGAAGGGCGTCGGCATCGCAATCGACACGGAGCTCGCGCACTTTGAGGATGTGTCCGCTGGATTCGCCTTTTTTCCATAACTTATTGCGCGAGCGGCTGAAGAAGACGACTTCGCCAGAGCGCTGGGTTTCCGCGAGCGAGACGGAGTTCATGAAGCCGAGCATGAGGACGTCGCCGGAGCGGTAGTCCTGGATAATGGCGGGGACGAGCCCGCCTAGTTTGTCGAAGTCGAAATTCACGGTGCTTCCTCCCGAACCCAAATTGCCGGAAAACAAAAAACCCGCTGGGGCTTATTGCGCCAGCGGGCCGATGAGTGCTTTGTGTAGCGAAACTCTATGCACACCTCATCGGGCGCGGCGTGTGGCCGTGATGATGATGGAGATGCGCCCGAGAGCTCATAGTACGAAAATAAAGAAAATCGTTGTCTGTGTCAACCGCGGTTTTCCAATGAAGAGTCCGGCGCCGAGTTGGAAGTACGGGAGGGTATCTTCAACTTCGGCTTCCTGGGCTTGCAGGCCCACCGGCATTGTAGTTCATGCTCATTTTAAGGTGAACAGCTACGCCAGTTTTGCCGTTTTCCAACTTTTCCACGCGAACGACTTGCGCGACATATTCGCAGTTCATGGGATCGTGCGGTGAAGAGTAAGGGAAAGTGACGAAGACACGCATACCGGGATAATAAGAGTGAAGGCGTGAGGCGAAATAGATGCCGGTCTTCGAGGCATTCACGCTGATGGGCAAGTCTTCGAAGTGGTCGTCGCGCGGCTCAGACGGGCGAACGCGGACGGGGCGGGCAATTCTCGCCCGGTGGCTTAGGCGCTTGTCTGAAACTGGCTTTTCGAGCTTTCCTGACATGGCTGCTTTCAAGTTAGAATCCTAGTGTAGCGTGTAGCGAGACTCCCGGAGGTCTGGGGCGAATCGTCGACTCGCTGAAGCGAATCTGATAGCTAAGTGGTGCAAGGCGAAGGCCAAATACGAAGAGGGATAGGGGAAGGCAATGGAAGGGAAAATCCGCAAGGACGAATCCGCTTGGAAGAAACAACTCACGTCGAATCAGTACTATGTGACCCGACAGAAGGGGACGGAACCGCCTTTCACGGGAGAATATGAGGACACGGACACGCCGGGAGTCTACAAGTGTGTGTGCTGCGGACAGCGCTTGTTTCGTTCTGATACAAAATACCACTCCGGCTCCGGGTGGCCGAGTTTTTACGCCCCGGCGAGCGAGGAGGCCGTGGAGACGGAAACGGATGCCAGCCATGGCATGGCCAGGACGGAAGTGAAGTGCAGCCAGTGTGACGCGCACCTGGGGCATGTCTTCGAGGATGGCCCCCAGCCGACGGGATTGCGATACTGCATCAACTCAGCGGCCTTGGAAATGGACGAAGACTAAAAAGTGCCCCGGCAGGGCCGGAGCGCTTCCAAGTTCCATGTACTTTTGGGAGGAATTCAGAGGTTACGCCGCTGGACAGGTGCAAGCCACGAGATCTGCGACGGGGTCGCTGTCGCGTTCCCACACACCTATCAGCATTACCTTCGTTCCCGAAGGATATTTGAAAACGTAATAAATGCTCGAAGACCCTTCGACTTCAAAGAAGCCGGGCCGGCGCGGATCAGGCCGCGACGGAGCACCGGAATGAAGCAGCAGGCGCAGTTCAGCAATCTGCTCCTGCGAATGATTTCGCAGGTCTTCCACGAGGGGCGGGTGTTTGGCAATTGTCATCATGATGTTCGATCTCCGCCACATTCAGCTTATCGTTACCCTCACCAGTAAAGACGAAAAAAGCCGAGAAAAGTTTCATGGGCAGCAACATCTTTTTCGGAAAGTTTGGCAGCGACCAGGGCCGAAGGTATTGGAAACGGGGCAAATATTGCCGATTTTGCGCAAAAACGGAGGTTGTAAGAGTGGTCCAATTTGGTACTGAGACTGAACTTAAGGAGCGCTGGTGATTCGTCGGTTGAGGTTCAGCGCTGGCCGCGAATGGAGACGGAACGGGTTTAGTGTTTCCCGAAGTGACGAAAAACATTGTAATGGATGTGCCGTTACTATCGGCAGGGGTACTTGCGCGAGTGGCGCTTCCCTGCGATAGTGGATTGAGTGACCGCCAAACAAAATAGGGATGGCCTCTGTGACAAAAACTGCGACGAAAAAGTCCCCGATGAGAGAAAAAACGAATTTTAACAAAGACAAACGACGCAAACATCATCACTTTCTGGTGACCGTCTTTTACGCCGACGGCGAGAAGTTCGGCCGTGTCTACACCGACAAAGATAAGGCGGATCGCTTCGCCGACCGGCAGAAGCGCTCGCCGGTGGTCAAGTCCGCCCGAGTAACGATGGTGTCTTGAGGCAGGCAGACCAGGAATCGAGTCGTTGGCAAAGGACGCGTCAGGGAAGGCTTGTTCCTGCTAGTGTGGGCGTGTTATAAAAAGGACTGCTGTTAAGCGGCCTTAGTATAGTGGTAGTACGGAACCTTGCCAAGGTTCAGGTGTCGGTTCGATTCCGATAGGCCGCTCCATTAAATCAGGCACTTACACGCTCCTGAAGTGCTCCCCTCCAATATAGTTATTCAAGCATTGCCCATGGTAAGCGCTTTTGGCCGGGGTCACGGATCGAGCCCATTGCAATGGAAATGTTTGCCAGCCCGGCCCGCAAGCAATTGGGAATTTACTCTGATGGCGTTGCGGGGGAACTCCATGGAGAGGTTCGAGGTTGTGGTGTAGATTGGGAATATATCGTTTTACGATATTTTTATGTCCCAGGCCGCTCGCGTGGCACGCACAGGTGCATGCCCTATTTCTGTATTGCTCGTCGTTTGAGAACTGCGAGGCCAGCCTTATGATGGAACTGCGTTTAAGGCTAACCTCATGGCTCTAGACAAGAAAACCGGCACGCCGTGGAGCGGATTCCGGCGGGTAGTGATCGAGAACGTGCAGCCGGAAATCGATGCGGGCATTTTCCCCATCAAGCGCACGATTGGAGAGAAAGTTGAGGTCACCGCCGATATTCACGCGGACGGCCACGAAATGTTGAGCGCCCGAGTGTTATATCGTTCGGCGAGTGAAGGAGCATGGAACAGTGTCCCCATGACTCTTCTGGAGAACGATCGCTGGGGCGGAGAGTTTCGAATCGCAAGGCAACAGTCCTACCGGTATACGATCCAGGCGTGGCCTGACGGTTTCAAGACGTGGGTGCACAATCTGAAGATAAGAAAGGAAGCGGCTCAGGATCTTTCGATCGACTTCTTGATTGGGGCTGAGATGCTATCGAGTGCCGCTTCCAAGGCTTCTGGACAGGATGCCGCCCATCTGCGGGAGGCGGCAAACGATCTGAAGCAATTTCACAAAACTCAACCGCAAAAGGCCTTTGAGATTGCCGAGACTCAAGAACTTCTTGAGTTGATGACGAGGCATGCCGATCTGAGCGCAGCTACGCTCTATGAGAAGGAATTGCGCGTGGACGCAGATCGCGAACGCGCAAGGTTCAGTGCGTGGTACGAAATGTTCCCCCGCTCATGTGCTAGCGATCCCGGGAAGCATGGCACTTTTCAGGATTGTATCCGGCGGCTTGACTACGTCGCGGCGATGGGTTTCGACGTCTTGTATCTGCCCCCGATCCACCCGATCGGAGAATCTGGCCGCAAAGGGAAGAACAATTCGAACACCTGCGGCGCGGACGACGTTGGCAGTCCATGGGCGATTGGCTCGAGGCTTGGCGGACACAAGGCTATCCACCCGCTGCTTGGAACGTTGGACGATTTCCGACAGTTACTGTCCGAGGCGAGGAAGCGCGGTATCGAAATCGCTCTAGATTTAGCGTTGCAGTGTTCACCAGACCATCCCTACGTGCGGGAACATCGGGAGTGGTTCCGGACTCGCCCCGACGGATCCGTGCAATATGCGGAGAATCCGCCGAAGAAGTATCAGGATATCTATCCACTCGATTTTGATGGCGAACATTCACAAGAATTGAGCGAGGAACTGAAGAGCGTAGTGCTCCATTGGGTTGAGCATGGAGTGCGGATTTTTCGCGTAGACAACCCGCATACCAAACCTTATGCATTTTGGGAGTGGCTGATTTCTGAAGTACGGAGTCAGCATCCCGATGTGCTGTTTCTTGCGGAAGCATTCACTCGTCCGAAAGTAATGTACCGGCTTGCGAAACTGGGCTTCACGCAGTCCTATACGTACTTTGCCTGGCGAAACACCAAATGGGATTTGACTCAATATTTCACGGAGTTGACCCAAACAGACGTGAAGGAGTTTTTCCGCCCGAATCTGTGGCCAAATACGCCGGATATCCTCACCGAATATCTTCAGGGCGGTGGACGGCCCGCGTTCATAGTACGTTTGGTCCTTGCGGCGACGCTGGGAGCGAGCTATGGAATTTATGGACCGGCGTTTGAGCTTTTTGAAGGGCGCGCCCTGCGCCCGAGCAGCGAAGAGTATCTCGATTCGGAGAAATATCAGATCCGCGGCTGGGATATCGATCGTGTCGATAGCCTCAAGGACCTGATTGCACGCATCAATCGCATCCGGAGAGAAAATCCGGCATTGCAGAGCGACCGCAGTCTGCGATTTCATGCAGCAGACAACGATCAAATTATCGCGTACAGCAAGGTGACAGAAGACCTCGGAAACGTCATTCTGGTGATCGTCAATCTGGACCCATACCACGCACAATCCGGTTGGGTAGAGATGCCCCTCGACCGTTTGAGGCTAGAACCTGATCAGGAGTTTGAGGTCCATGATTTGCTCACCGGAAACCAGTTTCTGTGGCGGGGACCCCGCAACTTCGTGGAACTCGATCCGCAAAAAATGCCGGCTCATGTTTTTTGTGTGCGAAGGCGTGCGCGCAGTGAGCACCGCTTGGGCAATTTTGCATAGGCTGAGCCGTTTGGGCGGAGGAAAGTAAGTTTGAGCATTACACCACAAGCCGATTGGTACAAGGACTCGATCATTTACCAGCTGCACGTCCGCACGTTTTACGACAGCAACGGAGATGGCATTGGCGATTTTCGGGGGCTTCAACAAAGGCTCGACTATCTGAAAGAGTTGGGGGTAAACACAATTTGGCTGTTGCCTTTCTACCCATCGCCGCTGCGGGACGACGGGTACGATATCGCGGATTATTGCTCGGTTCACAATAGCTATGGCGTGCTGGAAGACTTCAAATCGTGTCTTGCTGCGGCGCACGAGAGAGGCATCCGCGTCATCATCGAGCTGGTGCTGAATCATACCTCGGACCAGCATCCCTGGTTCCAGGAGGCACGCAGCTCCCGGGACAATCCGAGAAGAGACTGGTACGTGTGGAGCGATACGGACGACCGCTACCGGGATGCTCGTATCATTTTTCTGGACACGGAGCTTTCGAACTGGGCTTGGGATCCTATTTCCAAGTCCTACTACTGGCACAGATTTTTCAGCCACCAGCCTGATCTGAATTTTGACAACCCCGGAGTTCGTGAAGCGATTTGGCAGGTCATGAAATTTTGGCTCGAGGCCGGTGTGGATGGGTTCCGGCTGGATGCGGTGCCCTACCTCGTCGAGCGGGAAGGAACTTCATGCGAGAACCTTCCGGAGACTCATGAAATCCTTCGCGATCTGCGACGACGTTTGGACCAAGTGTTTCCAGGGAAGATGCTGCTTGCGGAAGCAAACCAGTGGCCCGCCGACGTATCCGCGTACTTTGGGCAGGGCGACGAATTCCATATGGCTTTTCATTTTCCGTTGATGCCCAGAATGTTTATGGCTCTCAAGCTCGAGGACCGCAAACCGATTATCGAGATCCTGCAGCGAACGCCGCAGATACCGGACACTTGCCAGTGGTGTATTTTCCTCAGAAACCACGACGAACTGACGCTCGAGATGGTGACGGATGTCGAGCGCGATTATATGTATGACGAGTACGCACGAGACAAGGCGGCGCGCATCAATATGGGTATTCGACGGAGACTCGCGCCCCTAATGGACAATGATCGAAGACGAATCGAACTTCTCAATGGGTTGCTTATGTCTCTCCCGGGAACACCGATCGTCTATTACGGCGACGAAATCGGAATGGGAGACAACGTTTACCTGGGAGATCGCAACGGCGTACGAACACCCATGCAGTGGAACGGGCACTGGAACGGCGGCTTTTCGACTGCGGATCCCGAGCAATTGTATTCTCCGCTGATCTCTAACCCCCTTTACGGGTACCAAGCTATTAATGTGGACTCGCAACTGCGTTCCGAACATTCCTTGCTCTCCTGGATGCGGAGAATGATTCAGGTTCGCAAATCGAGCCCGGTTTTCAGCCGGGGCAGCATCGAATTCTTGCAGCCAACGAACCATCGAGCCCTGGCGTACGTCCGGGAATTTGGCAAAGAGCGGGTCCTCGTGGTGAACAATCTCGCGAACACAGCACAGGCCGTAGAACTTGATCTGCGGAAGTACAAGGGCAGCATCCCCATCGAGATGTCCGGCAAGACGATTTTTCCCCGGATCGGCGATCTGCCTTATTTGCTGACCATGGGGCCATACCAGTTTTATTGGTTCCGTCTAAGAAGGATTTGAAACAAGGCGGCACGAGTTGGAGAGTTTGAGAGCCCTGCGCACGCGCCGCATGGAAAAGAACAGGAATCCCAGTGAGTGAAGAAAGCTTTCTCTCCGATGATTTTCTCAGCCAGCTGATCAGCGTGGGAGACGTGGATCTGCTTGTGGGCATTTCCTCGCACAACGGCCAAGGCAAAGTGGGACAGTTTGCTCCTGCGGTGGAAGAAGGGCTGCTTCGGAACTTCAGAAGGGAGCGAATCGCACTCGTCCATATGGACGCGGGCTCCAAGAATGAAACCGAGGGGCCCGTCCTGACGGAAAGCGCGATGGGGAAGCAGGGCGGAATCGAGTCGCTACGCACACTGCGTTGGATCACTACAAATAGCGAAACTGCGGCGTCCCCGGACACTATTCTCCGCACCATGGTGACAGCCGCTGATCTTCTGCACGCCAAGGCGTGCGCGGTGATCGCTCCGTCGGCGGAAGGTGCAATCCCCGCCCGCGTGGAATCGCTTCTCCTGCCTATTTACCGGGAGAACTACGATTTTGTCGCGCCGCTTTATGCGCATCAGAAATACGATGCTCTTTTGACGCGAAATCTTCTCTATCCGATCTGCCGCACCTTGTATGGCAAGCCGCTGCGGGAATTGCGAGCGGCCGAATTTGGCTTTTCCGGCCGTTTGGCGGCGCACTGTCTTGCACGGGGCGAATGGCAGAATGACGGATGGCGTGGCGGCGCGGAAATGTGGATGGCCATCACCGCCATCTCGAATTCTTTCCGTTGCGCCCAGACGTACTTGGGCGAGAAATCGCGAGCGGCGTCTAACGCGGGAGTAGTGGAGGCGATCCGCCGCACCGTGGGCGGACTCTTTTGGTGTTTGGAGTCCACGCAATCTTTTTGGCTGAAAGGAGCGGCTGCTGAACCCCTGCACACGATCGGCCCGGAGCATCAGCTTACGAACAAAGCGCTCCGGGTGGAGCGGAAAAAGCTTTTCCAGATGTACCGAAGCGGCATCGCGGACCTTTCGCAGATCCTGGCAAGCATACTTGATGCGGGGACGTGCGCGGAACTGGTTCGTTTGGCTGCACTCGAAGAGAACGCGTTCCAATTGAGCAATTCGCTTTGGGTGCGGACGATCTACGAGTTCGCCGCGGCGTATCACCACTCGGTGATCAACCGCGACCATCTGGTCCAGGCATTTGTCCCCATCTATCGGGGCAGGGTGTACTCCGTTTTGGCGGAGCATCGCTCCGCGGATCCTGACGAGGTGGAGGCTGATCAAGAGAATCTTTGCAGGGAGTTCGAAACTCAGAAAGACTTTTTCTTTGAAAGATGGAAGACGAAAGGACAAGGTGCGTCATGAAAGACATGATCGTGCACGCATTCCAGCAGGCCTACGAAAACTTCACTCGGAGGCTTGCCGAGTTCCTGCCGCGATTCCTGGTCATGCTCATTATCATCGCGATCGGAGCTTTAGTGGCCTACGTGCTGAAGAATGTTGTCCGGGCAGTCCTGCGAATTGCGAAAGTCGACAAAGTATCCGATCAGGCCGGCGCTTCACGGCTGCTCCGCAAAGCCGACCTTCCGGCCATGACCGAATTGCTGAGCCGCGCGATTTTCTGGTTCGTTTGGCTCGGTTTTATCATAATCGGCGTCAGCGTGCTCGAAATCACAAGTCTCCAGCAGCAGATCACCAGCCTCATTGGACTTTTGCCGCAGATTTTTGTTGCCTTCCTGATTCTCTTCGTCGGCATGCTTGCCGCGAACTTCTTCTCCCGCGCGGTTTTGCTGGCAGGTGTAAACGCAGGGCTGCCTTCGCCAAGAGTGTTCAGCGAAACCATCCGGTTCGTGATCGCTCTTTTCATTATTTCCATGGCTCTCGAGCAGATCGGCCTCGGCAGGGAAACCATCCTGATTGCGTTTTCACTGGTCTTCGGCGCATTGATGATGGGACTTGCAATCGCCTTCGGTCTGGGCGGCCGTCATTTGGCTCGGAGAATTTTAGAAAAGCACTTTGTACATAACGAAAAAGGAAGCGAGGATGAGTTGTCCCCGCTTTAGACCCAACGGAGAGAATCGCGTCAGGCTAAGAACTGGTTTAGCGAGGAGGGAAATATGGGGTCCCCGGCTCTGCAATTCGACGCTGGGTTCGTAATGAGACTTCGCGACGCAGTAGCCGCGCAATTGCCCGCACTCTTGCCAGAGCAGCGTTGGTTTGGGGCCAAGGCAAGGCAGATACATTCGGTGTCTTTGGCGGACTACATTGTCATCCCACTTTCTCAAGCTGACTCTTTAATCACGCTTAACAGGGTCGAGTACACCGACGGTGGTGGAGAGACCTACGTACTGCCGCTGCTGAAGACCGAGCAAGATTCGGCTTCCGCAGAACTCTCTCCCGTCATGCTCCGAATTCAAACTCCCAATTCCTCCTCAGAAGTTCTTCTCGTGGATGCTCTTGGCGACCGCGGCTTTCTTTCCGTGATCCTTGACGCCATCCGGGGAGCAGTGTCGTATGCGGGTTTGCAGGGCGAGATTAACGCCCGGCCCGCGGCCAGGCTCCAGAAAATTTATCCAAACTCCGCTGCAACCCCGCGGCCTCGTCGGTTGAAGGGGGAGCAAAGCAACACCTCGATTGCCTATGACGACCGGCTGATCTTGAAGTTCTTTCGGCGTATCGAGGAAGGCGTCAATCCCGATTTGGAAATCAGCCGCTTCCTCACGGAGGTTGCTCACTTCGCAAACACGCCCCCGCTGTGCGGTTCTCTCGAATATCGCACGCGCGACGGTAAAAGCGTTGCGCTTGGAATCCTGCAGGAGTTTGTACCCAATCGCGGCGATGCCTGGCAATTTACGACGGAGTCTCTCACGGATTTGCTTGTGCGGCCCGTTGTTTCCGTTGGAGAAGATATTCCCTCCGCTGAAAAGGGGGTCTCAACTTCCGCTCTTGTTGGAGATGCCGCCGCGCGAGAACCTGCGGATCAGCTGTCAAAACAAGTCGAGTTTGTTGAACTTCTAGGCAGAC
>Ga0207684_10000816_pt1 | contig 36028 bp, 41 predicted proteins | sample KBSK5501metaG_FD_184342 | JGI IMG/M metagenome (GOLD analysis project Ga0207684, IMG submission 184342) | Corn, switchgrass and miscanthus rhizosphere microbial communities from Kellogg Biological Station, Michigan, USA - KBS K5-50-1 metaG... | ecosystem: Host-associated > Plants > Roots >... | reverse complement strand
ATCCTCGGCGCGGCGCAGGTAACGCCCCATCTCGTCCAGTGTCGCCGTCCGGGGCCCCAGCGCGAACGACGGGATGCGCAGCCCATACTTCATCGCTGCCCGTCCTCCTTCTTGGCCTCGTCCTTCGTCAACCCGCCGACCCGCGGGTGCGGACGGCCACCATCGGTGACGACGATCGCCAGCACGATCTCGTTGGCGCGCGGCGCGTCGGGGATCCGCACCTCCATCGCGTCGTAGTGGCTACGCACGAAGGCCGCATCTTTGAAGTGCAGCGGCACGTCGATGCTCGTGCCGGGCCCGCCGAGCTTCTTTGCCGACGGGATGATGGCCTTGCCGCCGCCTACCGCAGCCCGCAGCGGCGCGCCGAGCTTGGGATGCAGCAGCGCGGCCGCATGCTCGTATTCGCCCTGCTCGCCCACGATCGCCGCCTTGCCGTACGATTCCGCGGGCGCGCCGAGCGCCTCGGTCGCCTTCTTCGCGAGCACCGCGCCCAGCTCCTCACCGGCGTCGATCAGCGGGGTCAAGTCGTCGACGAAGCGTCCGGCGAACGGGTTCTCCAGCACAACCACCGCTGCCGCCTTGCGCACCGGGCGCTTGGCTTCGCGGCCCCCGTCGCTGAGGATCTCTTCGACCTGCGTCACGATCTTCCGAATTTTCACCATCTCAGTCTCCGAGTCGATAAAACACCAAACCGTCGAGCAGCTTGGGATAGAAGTGCGTCGATTTCTGCGGCAGCACCTCGCCGCCACGGACGACGGCCTGCAGCTCGTCGAGCGTCGTGGGCGCGATGACGAAGGCCGCCTGGTAGCGCCCGGCGCGCGCCAAGCGCACCGCCTCCGCCTGGTCCGCCGTGTAGTCGACGTGGGTCTTGGCATCGAGGATCGCATCGGTGACGCCACAGAGCGGCTTCAGCACGCCCTCGTGCAGGATCGAGACGGCGAGCTCACGCCACGCGTGCGACGTGCCGGTCGGCCACGGCAGCGCGTCGAACGCCTCGGACCGCAGGGTGAGCGTGACCGCGCCATCGGCGCTGACGACGCCGAGGGTGCGGTTCGCCGGGCGAAAGGCGAGCGGATCGGCCAGCGGCGCCACGTCGAACCAGCGGCGCGCCACTTCGCCGAGCCGCGACAGCGAAAAGCCGTCGAGATGATGCACGAGACGGTGATTCGGAAAGATCGTCAGTCCCGGCGCATCGACGCTGAAGAAGGCCATCAGCTTGTCGTCGGCGCCGGGATGACGGCGGGCATACTCCACCGCCGTCTCGTAGCGGTGGTGGCCGTCGGCGATGATCACGCGCGCCGCGGCCAGCGCCGTCTGCACGCGGGCGATGACCGTCGCGTCGGTCACGCGCCACAAGCGATGGCGCTCGCCGCGCAGGTCTCGCGCCTCGGCGACGGGCTCGCCGGCCGGCGTCGAGGCCTGCAGCAGCGCCCCGCTCGGATCGCCGACGAGCATGAAGAGCAGGCCGGTATCGGCCCTCGTCGCCTCGAGCAGGCGCATGCGATCCTGCTTGGGGCCGGCGTGGGTGCGCTCGTGCGGCAGCACTTCGCCACGCGCGTAATCGCTCACCTGCCCCAGCGCGACGAGCCCCACGCGCGTGATCTCGCGGCCGTCGACGGAATACGTCTGGTGATACGGATAGACAGCCGCCGCGCTCTCGCGTTCCCAGAGGCCCTCGGCGAGCCACTGGTCCAGCGTGGCGCGCGCCCGCGCGTACTTGTCGTCGGCGCCGGCAGCCTCGTCGCGAGGATACGACACCCGCACGATGTTGGCGGGACTCATCGCGTAGAGCGCGTCCTGCTGCTCGGGGCTGATCTGATCGTACGGAGGCGCCACGACCTTGCTGACGTCCCGCTCGCGATCGATGGCAAAGCGGTACCCGCGAAGCGGCCGCACCCGCACTAGTGGCCGGCTCCGGTGGGTCCGTGACCCTTGACGACGTCGGCCGCGCGCCCGGCCGGCGGCGTGTTGCGGCTGCGGCCGATCGTGATCCGACCGTCGATGAGCACCATGGAGATGCCCGGCAAATCGCCCGCGGTCAGCGCGCCGAGCGCGTCGGCGGCGATCGAGCCCGTCGGCGCGTCGCAGATCACGAGGTCGGCCGCCCGTCCCTCCGCGATCACGCCGGCGTCGAGCCGGTACACTCGCGCGGTGTTGCCGGTCGCGCAGGCGATCGCCTCCGCGGGCGGCAGGCCACCGAGCCCGGCAAGCAGGCTGAGCGTGCGCAGCACGCCGAGCGGGATGACGCCCGTGCCCGACGGCGCGTCGTTGCCGATGATCAGCCGGTGCGTCGCCCGCGCGTCGCGCGCGGCGCGCAGCGTGTGCAGTGCGGTCTTCATGTTGCCGCACTGCACGATCTCAAGCGCCATGGTCGTGGCGACGAGCCGCTCGATCTCCGCCGGCGTCATCGACGTCGTGCCGCCGTTGATGTGACCGACGACGTCGGGGTCGGCCTCGAGCACCACATCGGCGTTGATCGGATTGCTGCCGGCGATCGACGGTCCGCCCGTGTGGATCGTCACCGTCATGCCGTGGGCCTTGGCCCACCGCACCATCGGCGCCGCGTCCTTGCCCGTCTTTACCGACCCCAGGCCGATCTCGCCGACGAGCCGCACGCCGGCGGCCGCCATCTCGGCGAAGTCGCCCTCGCTCATGCCGAGCTCGAGAATGGGGGCGCCCGCGTGCACCTTCACCCCGCCCGGCCGGAAGTTCGCGTAAGCCTTCGCCGCGACGATGGCGAGCGCCTTGAGCCCGACGACGTCTTTGGGTCGTCCCGGCAGGTGCACCTCGCCGGCGGAGATCGCGGTCGTCACGCCGCCGTGCATTCCGGAATCGATGAAGTCCACGGTGCGCTGTCGCGGTGTGAAATCCCCGAAGACCGGATGCACGTGCGAGTCGATCAGCCCCGGCATCACGGTGGTGCCGCGCGCGTCGATCACGGTGTCCGCATCCTCGTCGAGGCCGCGGCCCACCGCCGCAATACGACCGTCACGAATGAGCAGGGAGTCGGCGTCGAGCAACGGCCGGCCGATGTCGCCGCTGACGAGCGTGCCGATGTTGTGCACCAGAGTGATCACGCGGGCCTCGTCGCGGGAGTGTGTCAAATCGGGAAGCGTGACGCAAGTCGCTCACGGGCCTTGAACTTGCTGCGACCTGCAGGTGTGGGCGATCTGCTGTCGATCGTCATCCCGTGCTACAACCAGGCGCACTTTCTCGACCAAGCGATTGTATCCGCGGTCACACAGACGTATTCCCCGGTCGAGATCGTCGTGGTCGACGATGGCTCGACCGACGACACGGCGGCGGTCGCGGCGCGTCATCCGTCGGTCCGCTGCCTTCGGCAGTTGAATCGCGGTCTGCCCGCCGCCCGCAACGCGGGCTGGAAGGCGAGCACCGGACGCTACGTGATCTTTCTCGATGCCGACGACCGGCTCCTGCCACATGCCGCGACGATCGGCGTGGCCGCCCTCACCGCGCGGCCCGATGCGGCGCTCGCCGCAGGTCTCGAGCGGCGCATCGCCGCCGACGGTTCTCCGCTGCCGACCCCGAGACGTCCGCGCGTCGCGAGCGAACATTACACCTCGCTCGTCCGCCGCTGCTGGATCGTCGTGGCCACGGCGATCTACCGGCGAGAAGCGCTCGTCGCGATCGGCGGCTTCGATGAGCGGCTTGGCTTCGCCGAGGACTACGACCTCTATCTGCGCCTGGCCGAGTACTTTCCGATCGTCGATCACTACACGGAGGTGTCGGAGTACCGGCAGCACCCGGGAACGCTCAGCCGCAACCTCGAGCGCATGCTCGCTCACACGTTGCTCGTCCTTGGTCGTCATCGCCCCGGTCCTTGGTCATCGTCGCTGCATCACGCTGCATATCGGCAGCGCGACAACGCGGTCTGGTATTACGATCGGCTCCTCGATGCAATCCGCGGCGATCTCCACAAGCGCCGCTGGCGCGACGCCGTACGTCGCGTGCTGGTGTTCGCGCGCTATCTCCCGCAGCACCGGCGCTACGCCGTGCGACGCCTGAGCAGTCCAATTCGTGCGGCCGCGCGCTTCACTCTTACAAGGAATTTCTACACCGCGAGGTAGGCGCGGCGAAGCGATTCGTCGGCGTCGAGAGCGGCCATCGAGCCGTCGAAACGGATCTGGCCTTTCTCGATGATGTACGCGCGGTCGGCGAGGCGGCGCGCAAACTTCGCGTTTTGCTCGGCCATCACGATCGTCAACCCCTGGCCCTTGAGCGCCGCGATATTGTCGGCAAGCGTCTGCACAACGACGGGCGCCAGCCCTTCCGACGGCTCGTCCAGCAGCAGCACGCGCGGCCCGGTCATCAGCGTGCGCGCGATCGTCAGCATCTGCTGCTCTCCGCCGGAGAGGCTGCCGCCGCGCCGGCGAGCCAGGCGCGCGAGCGTGGGGAAGAGACCGAACACGCGCTCGAGCGCCCATCCGCCGTCCGCGCGCGCGCCGACGACGAGGTTCTCGACGACGCTCAGGTCGGCGAAGATTCGACGGTCCTCGGGCACCAGCCCGATGCCCAGACGCGCGATGGCGTGCGTGGGCAGCCCGCGCAGCGAGCGGCCGTCCAGGCGCACCTCGCCGCTCGTGATCTCGACCAGGCCGACGATCGATCGCAGCGTCGTCGATTTTCCGGCGCCGTTGCGGCCGAGCAGACAGACCACCTCACCTTGCGCGGCGCGTAGCGTCACCCCGTGCAGCACACGGCTCTTGCCGTACACCGCATGGACGTCGCCCAGCTCGAGCATCACGATTCTTCCCCGAGATACACGGCCTGCACCTGGCGGTCGGCGCGCACCGCGGCGGGCGGGCCGTCGGCGATCACGCGACCCTGGTGCAGGACCATGATCCGATCGGCGACCGCGAAGACCACGTCCATGTCGTGCTCGGTGAACAGCACGGTGAGACGGCGCTCCCGCGCGATCCTCGCCGTCAGCGCCATCAGCGCGCCGCGCTCGGCCGGCGCCATGCCGGCCGTGGGCTCGTCCAGCAGGAGCAGGGCCGGCTCGTTGGCGAGCGCGATCGCCAGCTCGAGCTTCTTGAGATCGCCGTACGCGAGCACGCCCGCCGGCCGCGCCGCCTGCTCGGCGAGCCCGACGTGCTCGAGCAGCGCGCGGGACGGCGCGACCTCGAGGCGCGCCGCCGGCGCCAGCAGCGCGCGGCTCCGGCCCGCATGTGACAGGCGAGCGACCTGCACGTTCTCGAGCGCGGTCAGCGTGGCGAAGGTGGCCGTGATCTGGAACGTGCGGCTGATCCCCAGACGCCAGATCGCGTGCGGCGGCAATCCGACGATCGATCGACCGCGCCATCGCACCTCGCCGCCGTCGGCCCGCAGCTGACCGGTGAGGATGTTGAAGAAGGTCGATTTGCCGGCGCCATTGGGTCCGATGAGCGCGCGGATCTCGCCGCGCGCGAGCGCGAAGGACACGCCGTCGACGGCCTGGACGCCGCCGAACGCGCGGCGGACGTTCTCGACCTCGAGCACGGGCGCGCCCTCAGCCACGTTCGCGCGTCCCGAGCACGCCGAGGATGCCGCGAGGGAACGCGAGCACGATGAGGACGAGGATCGTGCCCAGCACGAGCTGCCAGTATTCCGTATAGCGCGTCACCACCGTGTCGAGCAGCTTGTAGAGCGCCGCGCCCAGCGGCGCGCCGGCCAGCGAGTGGACACCGCCGAGCAAGACCATGACGAGCGGCTCCACCGACACGGACACCGCCAGCGATTCGGGGAAGACGCTGCCTTTGAGGAAGACGAAGGTGCCGCCCGCGAGCCCGCCAAAGAAGCCGGCGACGACGAAGGCCAGCCACTGATGCGCACGCACGTCGATGCCGACCGCCTCCGCGCGGCGCGCATGGTCACGCGCCGCGCGCAGGGTCAGCCCGAACGGTGCGCGGCCGATGGCGGCGAGGGCGGCGAGACCGGCGCCGCATGCGACGAGAGCCACGTAGTAGTACCGCACCGGTGACGCGAGCCACGGCGGCGGCCAGATGCCGAGCAGGCCATTGTCCCCACCGGTCACGTCGTACCACTGATGCACGACGGCGTAGGCGATCTGGGCGAACGCCAGCGTGAGCATGGCGAAATAGATGGATGACAGGCGCACACAGAAGAAGCCGATGACGATCGCGGCGAGGGTGGCCGCCAGCGGCGCGGCGACGAAGGCCACGGGCATCGGCGCCTTCGCCCAGCGCACGAGCAGGGCGGCGCCGTACGCCCCCAGCCCGAAGACCGCCGCGTGACCGAACGAGACCATGCCGCCGGTCCCCATCAACAGGTGCAGGCTTCCGGCAAATAGCGCGAAGGCGAGAATCTCGACGAGCACCCAGACATAGAACGTCGGCAGCAGCGGGGGCACCACGACGAGCAGCGCGACGAGAGCGGCGACCACGGCGCGCGGCACCGCGACGCCGTGCGCGCCGGCGACCGTGGTCCCCGCGGAGCGCGCCTGCCCTTCCGGCCGTCCGAGCAGTCCCCACGGCCGTACGACCAGGACGACGGCCATCACCACGAACGTCAGCACCAGCGTGGCGCGGGGCAGCACGAGAACGCCGAAGGCATCGATGACGCCGATCACGACCGCGGCCAGAAGGGCGCCCGGCACCGAACCCATCCCCCCCACGACGACGACGACGAAGGCCTCGGTGATGATCGCCGCGTCCATGACGGTCGTGAGCGCCTGCCGCGAAATCTGCAGCGCGCCGGCCAGTCCCGCCAGCAGCGAGCCGAGAGCGAACACCCCGGTGAAGAGCCGTGCCTGATCGACGCCCAGCAGGGCCACCATCTCGCGATCGTATGTCGCCGCGCGGATCAGCACGCCCCAGCGCGTGCGATAGAAGAGCCACCACAACGCCGCGGCGATGGCGGGCCCGAGCGCGATCAACGCGAGATCGTAGGTCGGCACGAGCTGCCCCGCGATGCGAACGGCGCCGGCGAGCCCGGGGGCGGTGGGACCGGTCTTGTTCTCGCTCCCCCAGACGAGCTTCACGAGATCGGAGACCACCAGGACGAGCGCGAACGTCAGGAGCAGCTGGTAGAGCTCCGGCGCGCGATACACGCGGCGCAGGAGCGCCATCTCCACCACGGCCCCCAGCGCTCCCAACGCGATCGCGGCCAGCCCGACCGCGACGTAGAAGGACGCGCTGCCGAACGGCAGCACCGCGGCCAGCGTATAGGCGAGATAGGCCGCGAGCATGTAGAAGGACCCGTGCGCGAAGTTGACGACGCGGGTGACGCCGAAGATGAGCGACAGGCCGGACGCGATGAGGAACAGGACCATCGCGTGCGCGAGCCCCGCGAGGAGCTGGACGACGAAGAGCGACGGGCTCAGCTGCCGCTTCGGAGCTTTTTCACTTCGTCGTCGGACGGCAGGACTTTCTCACCCGCCACGTACTCGTGGTTCACCATGATGCCGACGCCGCGCTTGCCGTCGAGCTTGGTGGTGCCCACCCACGCGCCCATCGTGGACTGCCCGTCGGACGCGCGATAAGCGATCGCGCCGATCGGCGTCTCGACCTTGAGGCCGCGGAAGGCGGCCACGAGCTTGTCGGTGTCCGTCGAGCCCGCCTTGCGGATGGCCTCGAAGATGGAGAGATAGGTGACGTAACCCACGAGCGAGCCGAGCACGGGGTTCTTGTCGTGCCGCTTCGTGAAGCGTGCGACGAAGTCCTTGTGGGCGGGGAGGGCAATGTCGTACCAGGGATAGCCGGTGACGAGCATGCCTTCCGGCGCCTCCAGCCCGAGTGGATCGATGTATTCCGGCTCGCCGAGCAGGATGCCGACCACGAACATCTTGTCGAACAGGCCGCGCTTCTTGGCCTCGCGCACGAAGGCGATCCAGTCGCTGCCGAAGAGCGATACATAGACCGCGTCGGGATTCTGATTGAGAATTGCCGTTACAAAGGGTCCGGCTTCAAGCTTACCGAGAGTCGGCCAATGCTCTCCCACGATCTGAACGTCCGGCTTCAGCTCCTTGAGGCGGTCGCGGAACGTCTCCCACGCGCGCTTGCCGTATTCGTAGTTCGGCCCGATGGTCGCCCACTTCGCGTACTTCATCCGGCCCGCTTTTTCCGCCAGCATCCGTCCCTGCTCGTAGGTATTCGGGCGCACGCGGAAGACGTGGTCGTGACCCTTGGACCAGGTGATGGCCTCGGTGAGCGGCTCGGCGGCCACGAACAGCGTCTTGTTCTGCTTGGCCCAGTCGGAGACGGCGAGGCCGACGTTGGACAGGAAGGTGCCGGAGATCAGGCTGACCTTCTCGCCCGCCACCAGCTCCTGCGCGTGCTTCACCGCTTCGGCAGGCTGGCCCTTGTCGTCGCGGAAGAGCACCTCGACCTTGCGACCGAGCACGCCGCCCTTGGCGTTGACCTCCTCCACCACCATCTCGATCGCCTGTCGGTAGGGGCCGGTGAAAGGCGCGCCGATGCCGCTGAACGAGTTGATCTCGCCGATCCGGATCGGCGCCTGCGCCGTCGTAGGCACGGCGGTGGCGAGCAAGGCCGTGAGGACGAGCACGGCGCTGAGACGGCCTGAGCTCATCGCGATCCGCCGAACATCACGACGCGACGTGCGCGATGATACCGGGCTCGAGCCGCCGCTCGACGTCGAGGATATGGGCGTGCATCGCCGCGCGGGCGGCGTCGGCATGGCGGCGTGCGATCGCGTCGTGGATCGCGAGATGCGCGGCGATGATTTCCGTGTCGTCCTCGGTCGTGAGCTCCGGACGCTGGGCGGCGACCTTCACCTCCAGCGCGGTGAGCGCGTGGGTCACCGCGGCGTGGATGGGATTGCGCGCCGCCACCGCCACCAGCCGGTGGAACTCGGCATCGAGCCCGCGGCGCCGCCGCGAGGTCAAGCCCGGCTGCGTGCGCGCTTCCAGGCACTCGCCGAGCAGCTTCAGCTCGTGGTCGGTGACGCGCATGGCGGCCAACCGCGCCGACTCGGGCTCGAGCAGCGCCCGCGCTTCGGCGAGCTGCGCGAGCGACACGCGGCCGAGGCGGAACAGCGTGGACAGATCGCGCACGACGGGCGTGGCGTCGACCTCGCGGATGAAGTAGCCGCCGGCCGAGCCCTGGCGGACCTCGACGAGGCCGCGGTGCTCGAGCGCGCGCAACGCTTCACGCACGGCCACACGGCTCGCGCCGAACTCGCGCACGAGCTGCCGCTCCGGCGGGAGTTTGTCACGATGCGCGAGGCGTCCCTCGTAAATCGCCCGCTCGATCTGCGCGACGATATGCTCGTATACGCGAGGCGTCCGTACGGCTCCGAACATCGCGCGTCACTGTCCGATCAAAGGGCTCCGATGTCAAGGGCACCAGTCGGGCGCGCACCGCCGCAAACCGACGCCGTGCTCGGGCACGGAAAAGAAATTCCGTTCCTGGGTACACGGCGTCTCACGTCAGCGAAATGACATGAGTGTCACGCCCACGGTGCGTTGCACGACACCGCCCATGCGAAAATCCCGCATTTCCGGTCTGGCTCGCGCGTTGCACTCATCCCGACAGGTCCAGGGGCGCTCGACGTGTACTTTCGGACAGGAGGACTCAGCAATGCGACGAATGGTGATCTGGAGCGCGCCGCTCGTGCTCGCCGCGCTGGTGACCACGGGCTGCGTCGCGACTCGGGACTGGGTCAACGAGAACCTCGGCAAGCGACAGGTACAGATCGACGATCGCTTCACGCGCGTCGACGGAGCAGTACGGGATGTCGGCGACGCCACCAAGGTCGCCCAGACGCGTGCCGACTCCGCGAATGAGCGGGCGGAAGCGGCGCAGGGCCGTGCCGAGACCGCCGTGGGCAAAGCGGACGAGGTGAACACGCGGCTATCTCGGCTGTGGACCGGCCGTAACAAGCGGACGGTGGTCGAGACGCTCCACGTGCAGTTCGGCTTCGACCGGGCGGACCTCTCCGATGGTGCACAGACCGCCCTGCTCGGCATCGTCAAGGAGCTCAAGACGAACGCCGACCTCAGCGTGGACCTCGAGGGCTATACCGACCCGACCGGCCCGCGTGACTACAACATGGGGCTCAGCCAGCGGCGGGTCGAATCGGTGCGCCGCTACCTCATCGAGAACGGTGCGGATATCGCGCGGATCCATTCGGTCGGAATGGGCCCGCTGATGGCCGCGAATTCCGAGCACGCGAAGCTGCGCCGGGTGACGGTTCGCCTGATGGTGAATCCGACCGATTGAGCGTCGGGAGGAAAGATTGAGCCCGGAGACGGTCGTGGTCGCGCCACCGACGGCCGCCTCCGGGCTGGCACCGAAGCTACGAGAGCCGCGGCACCATCGTGGCCACCACCATCACCCACGCCTGTGACGACAGCATGAGTTGTACGTGGCGGGCTATGACGAGTCGGCCGTCCGTGCGGATGGCCGCCATTGTCGGATCGCCGGAGCGCAGGATGCCGCGCCAGGTCGCGAGCCAGCTCTGGGCGTCGCGGGTGTAGATCCAGCGCGGGAACCAAAGGTCGAGCCGGAGGTGCGGGTAACGTCGCGTGACGTGCGCCACCAGCCGCGCCGCCACCAGCGCCCCGTGCGCCAGGTTCATCACCGCGACGGCCAGCACCACCAGCCCCGTGATCTTGACTATCACGTCGACCATGACACGGGACTAAGGCAAGCCCGATACCATGCGTACCATTGCTTGCAACTACCTGAAAACAGGTGCTTTTTACTACTGGATGGGTTGATCAGGACGAGATCGGTGGCCGGTTTCTAACCACCCTGGTCGATCAGAAACCGGCCACTCCGACCCGCTCAGGCCGCGTGGCGGACTACCACTTCATAGTCGGTCGGGGCGTGCTCGATGACGGGATTCCACGCCTCGTGCACGAGCCACTCATAACCCGTAGGCGTAGAGAGCACGACGCGACCCGGATGGAAGCTCGACGGCGGCTCCACGCGTACGGCGAGCAGCGACTCACCCTCCAGTGCGCGGTTGACGGCGCTCTGGATCTCTGCACGCACGGTCAGCGCGCGATCCTCCACCCGCTCCCTGCGCTTCAGCCACACGAGCCACACCGCGACTATCGCCGCCAGCACGGCTGGCGCGATCAGCGCCTGCATCATGGTCATCGCCTCCCATCCATACAGATGCCGAGTCGCGCCGGAGGGATCCGAGCGCTCGCGGTACACTAGGCAGCCGCAGGAGGCCCCATGGACCAGCCCGACGACTCCGCTGTCAGCGCCCGCGGCACGCAGGTCTTCGACCTGCACGCGCTGAAGGCGTTCGCGCCCGACAAGCGCGTCCGCAAGATGCTCTTCAAGACCGAGCAGCTCTGGTCGGAGATCGCCTGCTACGAGCCGGGCCAATCCACCGTGATGCATTCGCATCCGCGGGAAGAAGAGGCGATCTTCGTGCTGCAGGGCATCGCCAACATGTCGATCGGCGGCGATGAAGTGGTCGTGCCCGCAGGCGCCATCGTGCGGTTCCCGAACAACGTGCCACACGACGTGCGCAATCTCGGGACGGAGCGCTGCGTGATCATGTTCCTCAAGGTGAATCCGAAGGTGCTGCGTGGGTAACGTCGAGCGGTGCGACAAGACGCTGCCGCTGAACCAGATGATGTTTCACGTGCGCCGCGACGCGCGCCTGCGCGAGCGGTGGCGCACCGACTTCGAGGCCCTCGCGCGCGAATTCGGGCTGAGCCCGGCGGAGATCGATGCCGTCCAGGCGAAGGATCCCCGGCGGCTCATGGACCTGGGCGTCCACCAGTACTACGTGCCGCAGATCCTGCGACTGTTCTTCGGAGCGGCGCAGAACAGCAACAGCAGCGAGACGCTCAACTGCTACAAGCGCGCGTTTCCCGACGAGACGGCCACGGCGCTCGCGCCCCACCCCTCGAGCCGGAGCTGACGATGGCCGAGATCGTCGCCGCCATGGCCATGACGCACTCGCCCGGCCTCACCGGCTGGTTCGATCGGGCGCCGGAAGAGTTTCAGCAGCAGGCCCTGGGCGCGACGACCGAGATGCGGCGCCGCCTGGAGGCCGCGCGTCCCGACGTGCTCGTGATGTTCAGCAACGACCACCTGCTGAACTGGCCGATGAACAACGTTCCCGAGTACACGGTCGGCATCGCGGGCGAGCACGCCGGTCCGGCCGACTGGTTCGACGAGTGGCTCGGAATGGAAAAGTACCGCGTGCCGGGCGAGCCCGGGCTCGCCCGCTTCCTCGTCAACGAGGGCGCGCGGCGGGGACTGGCGCTGGCCCATCTGGGCGCCGAGATGCAATTCGACGACGGCATCTCGGTGCCGACGCACTACCTGAACCCGGACGCGCGCTTCCGGCTCGTCCCGGTCACGATGAACTGCACGGTGCCCCCGATCCCGCGGCCCGAGCGCGCCTACTGGGTGGGTGTCGTGCTGCGGGAGGTGATCCGCGCCTACCCGGCGCCCCTGCGCGTCGCCGTCGTCGCCACCGGCGGGCTCTCGCACGAGCCCGGTGGACCGCGCTACTTCTGGGTCGACGAGGAGTTCGACCGCTGGTTCCTCGATCTGCTCAAGCAGGGCGACCACGAGCGACTGCTGCGCGAATGCACGCTCGAGCGCATGGAAGCGGCGGGCTCCGGCGGCACCGCGGAGCTGCTGGCCTGGATCGTCGCGCTCGCGTTCACGCGCGGGCCCGCCGACGTGCTCGCCTACATGCCGGCCGTGGCGTGGCGCTCGGGCACGGGCATGGTGGCCTGGAACGAGCTCGCGGCATGAAGACCTACCACCTCGGCCACGACGAGATCCACCAGGAGTGGAACAACGCGCTGACGCCGCGGCTCGAGATCGACGTCGGCGACACCGTCGTCTTCGAAACGCGCGACGCCGCCAACCGCTTTTACTCGAAGTCGTCGACGCACGACGATGTCTTGCGACGCGGCCCGTTCCGCGGCCATCCGCTCACCGGCCCCGTCATGATTCGTGGCGCGCGCCCCGGAGACACCCTCGTCGTCGAGATTCTCGACGTGCAGCCGGGGGCGGATTTCGGCTGGACGGCGATCCGTCCCGGCCGCGGACTGTTGCCCGAGACAGACTTCGCGAAGCCGTTTCTGCAGATCTGGGATCTCTCCGATAGCCGGCTGGCCCGCATGGACCACCGCGTCGCGGTGCCGATCGCGCCGTTTCCCGGCGTGATGGGCGTGGCGCTCGACGAGCCGGGCAGCCACAGCACGATGCCGCCGCGACGCGCGGGCGGCAACATGGACATCAAGCAGCTCGTGGCTGGCGCGACGCTTTTCCTGCCCGTGCTCGTCGACGGCGCGCTCTTCAGCGTCGGCGACGCGCACGCCGCGCAGGGCGACGGCGAGGTCTGCGTGACCGCCGTCGAGATGATGGGCCGGGTCACGCTGCGCTTCGGTCTGCGATCCGGCCGCCGGCTGGCCGAGCCTCAGCTCGTCACCCCGGCGCCCCCCTCGCACGCGACCAACCGGGGTCCGCACTACGCGACCACCGCACACGGCCCCGATCTGTTCGCGGCCGCCCAGCAGGCCGTGCGGTACATGATCGATCATCTCGCGGAGACGCGCGGCTTCTCGCGTGAGGAGGCCTACGTGATCTGCTCGGTCGCCGCCGATCTGAAGATCAGCGAGATCGTCGACGCGCCGAACTGGATCGTCTCCGCGTTCATGCCCGACGCGATTTTCCCCTAGCATGGCCGACGAGCTCGCGCCGCTCCGCGACTGGCTGCGCGCGTGGCAGGCGTGCGTGCGCGCCGTGGATTTCGCGGCCGGACGCAAGCTCTGCGCGCCGGACATCGTGGCCTTCGGCACCGTCGCGCCGTTCGTCGAAGGCCTGGACATCGTCGAGAACGAGCAGTGGCGACGCGTCTGGCCCGCCATCAAGGACTTCACGATCGACGTCGACAACGCGCGCGGCGCCGTCAGCGGCGAGCGCGGCTGGGTCGCCGCCACGTGGGACTCGCGCGGCCCGCTGCCCGACGGCGGCACGTTTCCGCGCCCCGGCCGCTGCACGCTCGCCTTCGAGCGCCGCCACGGCCGCTGGCTGGCGACGCATACCCACTTCTCACTGACGCCCGCGCCGGGCGCCACCCCGACCCGCTGAGCAGGAGGACCGCATGAAGATCGGCGTTTGCATCTTCGCGACGGAGTACGCGATCCGCATCGACGAGCTGGCGCGCGAGGCCGAGGCGCGCAGTTTCGAATCGCTCTGGGTGCCGGAGCACACGCATATCCCGACGAGCCGACGCAGTCCGTTCGCCGGCGGCGAGCTGCCCGAGCAGTACAAGCACACGCTCGATCCGTTCGTCGCGCTCATGGCCGCGGCGGCCGCGACGAAGCGGCTGCGCGTGGGCACCGGGATCTGCCTGATCATCGAGCGTGACACCATCACCACCGCCAAGTCGGTGGCGAGCCTGGACCTGCTCTCCGACGGACGCTTCGAGCTCGGCCTGGGCGGCGGCTGGAACGCCGAGGAGATGGAGCACCACGGCACCGATTTCAAGACGCGCTTCAAGCGGCTCGAGGAACAGGTCAAGGCGATGAAGGCCATCTGGACGAAGGACGTCGCCGAGTACCACGGCAAGTTCGTCGACTTCGAGCCGATCTGGGCGTGGCCCAAGCCCGTGCAGAAGCCACACCCGCCGATCCTGCTCGGCGGCGAGTCGAGCTACACGTTGCAGCGTGTCGTGGATTTCTGCGACGGCTGGTATCCGCGCGGCCGCGCGCCCGAGAAGGTCCTGGCCGGCATGAAGGAGCTCAAGGAGCGCGCCGCCAAGGCGGGCCGCGACATGAAGACGATTTCCGTGTCGGCCTTCGCCACGCCCCCCGATCCGAAGGTCCTCGACCAGTTCGCGTCGGCCGGCGTCACGCGGGCGATCATGCTGTTGCCGCCGGAGCCGCGCGACAAGGTGTTGCCACTGCTGGACCAGTACGCCAAGCTCATCCGGTGAGCGAGCCGCCGCCGGCGTGGGCGCTCGCGATGCTGCGCGAGGCCCGCGTCGGCCGGCTCGCGACCGCCGACGCGACCGGCCACCCGCTGGTTGTTCCCGTGTGCTTCGCCTTCGACGGCGCCGCGCTCTACTCCGCCGTGGACGCCAAGCCGAAGCGAACGCGGAACCTGCGCCGGCTCCGGAACGTGGCGGACAATCCCCATGTCTCGCTGGTGATCGATGACTGGGACGAAGACTGGCGTCGCTTACGCTGGGTGATCGTCGAGGGTCGCGCCGACGTGCTCACGCGCGGCCCTGAGTTCACGCAGGCCATCGATCGCCTCCGCGACAAGTATCCCCAGTACCGAGCGATGAACCTCTCGCGCGATGAGGGAGCCATCGTGAGGATCGCGCCCGAGCGAATCCTTCAGTGGCGCGCGGCGAGCGATTAGCGCCGCGTCAGAAGCGCAGCGTGAGAGCTGCGGAGAGCCCCCAGTCTGGCGCGCCGTCCGATAAGCCTCGGGTCACCGCTCCGGTGAGCTTCAGCGTCTTGAGGAGCCGGAACTCTGCGCCCACACGCAGCTCGAGCGGATCCGCCTGCCCCGGTGCGATCGCCGTCGAGCCGTCGAGGAACGCGAAGACCGACAAGCTCGGGATCAGCGTGTATGCGGCGCCGACGCTCCAGCCGAACGAGTTGTGGAAGTCGGCTCCCGGAGGAGACCCGACGAAGGTATACGCCACGGTGACGTACCCGTACAGGGGACCGATGATCTGCTTGCTGAGATCGACGCCGATGGTCTCATCGAACTCCCCGGTGCCCAGTCCACGGTCTTCATCCGCGGTCGGGAACTTGATCTTCACGTACGGCGCGATCTCGGGAAGGAACGGCTTCTCGTCCAGGAGGACGTACGACGCCTTCAACAGCACGTCGCCCAGGCCGCTCTCGGTCGTGGCCGTGGCGGGCTGCGCAAATTTGCCCTTGGCTTTCTTCCGTGTCGCCACCCCGCCGCCCGTGACGACCACGTTCTGGCTGTTCTGGTAGATCCACGGCACCGTCACGCTGACCCACAGCGAGTCGATGGGCCGCACGCCGAAGGTGAAGGGTACGTAGACGATCGTCGTGTCTTTGTTGGTCCCGTAGTCACCGATCGAGTAGTTGACCGAGGATGAGAGCAACCATCGGGGTTCATCGTCCGCAGCGAGCGCCGGCATCACGCCGACCAGGGCCATCACCACACCGAGCACCGCGGCGCCGTTGCGCATGTCGTCTCCGCGAGAATGCTGACGGGCGTCGTCGCCCAGAGCGCTCGATCCCACTGTCGCGAACGGGACCCACGCCAGAAGAGAAGAACCAGCGCGGCGGGAATCCGCCGCGCTGGCATGTTCGGTCAGCGACCGGGTTTTTCCGGCTTGGCCGGCTTTTCGGGTTTGTCGGGCTTCTCGATTTTCTCGGGCTTGTCGGGCTTGTCGACCTTGGCGACGTTCTGGTCCACCTTGTCGGGCTTGCCCGCGATGTGCGTGGCCGCCGTGTCCGCCTTCTTGACCTCGCTCACGACGTGGCCCAGCTTCAGGTTGAACTCGTGGGCGATCACACCCCACCCTTTACCCGCCTGCCGCTCCGTGAGGATCTTGTCGAGCGCCTGCTGCTGGTTCAGCTTCGTGTTCTGCTTCATCAACTGCTGCGAGAGGGCCAGCGCAATCGTCGCCTGCCCATAGCTCAAGTGGTGGTCGGTGCGCAGTTGGGTGACGAACGACTCGTTCACGTTGAACTGCTTGGCAAGCCGCGCGTCGAGGCGGCGCTGCCCGTCCGGCGTGGTCGCGGCGCGCGTGGCGTCGGCGTTGAGCTGCCTGGCCTCCGCTTGCAGCTGCCGCTCCTTCTGCTGGACGTCCTTGGCGTCCTCGGCCAGCGAGGCCATCGGGAGCCCGAGGGCGACGCCAGCCATCAGCAGGGCGCCAACGAACGATCGCGTCATGGTTCTTGCTGTCATCAGCTGACCTCCCTCGCGGGCGCTCGCACATGAAGCCGGCACCCGCGGGCCTGGACAGCCAATGCAGCCTCCGTGCCACAGTTCTTCACGAGAACTTCCGAAAGACGTGGCGATTTCAGGGCCCTTCGCGGCGCGCCGACGGCGGGAGTGTCAAGTTGAGGCCGCATCTTGTGACAGGCGTGTACCGACCCTCGCTCGTCCCTCAGCGCTGGGCTGGCGCTCCGGCGGGCGGTATCACCGAATCCGGGATGACACGGACGATGACGTCGCCCATCGTCTTGAGCGCGGCGAGCGCGGACGGCCCGATCTCGAGCGCGAGCAACGGTGAGCTCTCGAACCGACGAACGAGCCTGAAATCGGTGCCGCTCAGCCGCGACAGGACGTCCTGCTGCGCACGCGCGATGGGCGGCCGCACCTCCACGAGCACGCGCGTGATGCCGCGCGCGACCTCGTGCTCGACGCGTGGATCGACCGTCACCGGGGCCGCACCCGCCGAGACGCACGCCGCGATGAGCACGGGCACCATGAGCAGGCCGCGCACGGATCGCGCGACGCTCATGTCATGGCCCCCCGCGCCATCAACGGGAGGTAGGGCGCTCCTCGTGCCACAAGCCGAGCGCGCGGATCGCGGGCTCGTCGTTGAATGAGAACAGGCACGCCGGCTCCGCCGCGCTGCCGTTGTCGTGCTCGATCCAGTGCCACGACGGCGCCACGAACGTGTCGCCGCGCTCCCACGTGAGCTCGGTGTCGCCGATGCGACTGCGCCCGCGTCCCTCGATGACGTGGAAGACGCGTGACGCGGTCGAGCGGCCCGCGCGCGCCCGCTCGCCCGGTCGCAGCCAGTGCGCGTCGGCGCCCATGGTCGGCAGCGGCGGGGCACCGGTCAGCGTCACGTACGCGCGCGTCACCGGCCTTTCGCGAGGGGTGGTCGCGGCGAGCCCCTCGAGCACGCGTCGTGTGTCCCGCCACGCCCAGCGAAACTCCGCCTGCTCCGCGTCGCTGGCCGGCGCCGGCGCACGCGCCGGTCGCGTCGGCGACACCCACGAGGCGGCGAACGCGCGCACCATCGGAATGTCGAGCCCGTCGAGCCAGACGACCGGCGCTCGGCCCTCGTGGCCGTGATCGTGCCAGCGTAGCGGCGGCGTGATGATGAAGTCGCCGGGCTCCATCACGCACTTCACGCCGTCCACGGTGGTGAAGGCGCCGTCGCCCTCGACGACGAGCCGCAGCGCCGCCGGCGTGTGGTGATGGCTCGGCGCGGCCTCGCCCGGCAGGATCACCTGCAATCCCGCGTAGAGCGTCGCGGTGGCGGAATACGTGCCCTTGAGTCCGGGATTTTCGAGCACGAGCACGCGACGCTCGGCCTGCTCGAGGGGCACGAGTCGCGCCGCCTCGTGCAGGAGCGGTCGAGCGTCGCGCCACGACCAGCGGTGCGGCACCGCGGCCGTCGTGCGCTCGCGCGGCAACAGGACGTGCAGCGCCGTCCACAGCGGCGGCAGCGAGCACGACTCGAGGGCCTGCGAGTAGGTCGGCGGCAGCGTCTCGTCGCGCGTGACCAGGCTCGACATCGCGATCCTCCCGGCGGACGTTGCCCGATGATACACCGTGCTAGACTGCCGCCCATGCGCTTCGAGGTGGAGGTGTACAAGAACGACGTCGGCGAGTGGGTGGCCGAGGCCGTCGAGTACAAAGTCACCGCCACCGGCCGCACCGAAAGCGAAGCGCTCGCCCGCGTCATGGACGCCCTCTCCGCCCACTTGAAGCACACCACCAAGCACTGAGTCACTGGCAGCGTCCTTGCTTCCTCACGAGCGTCATGGCGCGTGTCGTGTCGATCTATCCACGCTCGCCGCTCACGCTGCCGGACGGCCGCATCGTGACCGCGCAGGCGTGCGGACGCGAGCGCGAGGACGGGTTGTGGGAGGGCTGGCTCGAGTTCGTGCCCGATGACGGCTCGGCGGTGCTGCGCTCTCAGCGCGAAACGACGCAACCCAATCTGGCCGATCTCGAGTACTGGGCGACGGGCCTGACGCCCATCTATCTCCAAGGCGCGCTCGAGCGAGCGCTGTCGCCGCCGCCCGCGGTCGTCGCACCGCCTCCCATTTCGTCCGTCTACGACGAGCCTGCGCCGGCTCTTGCGTCGGCGGCCGACGTGGCCTCCGGCGCCGCGCCGGTGCTGAATCCCTTCTCGGTTTACGCGAAGGGCGAGGATCTGCTGCGTCGACGGCTGGGCGCGCTCAGTCGCCGCCATCTGCTCACGATCATCGCCGGCTATGATCTCGTCGACGATTGCGACGTCGACCTGGAGGCGCTCAGCACCGCGGAGCTGATCGAGCTGATCGTTGGCGCCGTCCGGGGGCGACGCGCGGCCTGAGCGAGCTCACGGAGCGATCAGCGTCAGCGCTCCCGGCATCACCTGCACCTCCACCGGCGTCGTCCCAAGCGGATCACCGTCCACCTGCACCGGCACCGGCGCCGCCGCGTCGAGGGTGAGCCGTGTGGCGCGGCCCACGCGCACATCACCACGTTCGAGATGGCGACCGCGCCACACGGCCCATGAGTACGTGGCGAGCGCCGCCAGTCCGCCCCGCTCGAAGACCACCCAGTCGAGCGCCCCGTCGTCGGCCCGCGCCTGGGGCGTGAGCGGCACGTCCAGCGCGTACGCCGGCGCATTGGCGATGATGCAATAGGCGCCGCTCGCCGCCGTCTCGCCGGCCAGGACGCGCACAGGCGGATGGCGATATCCAGCCAGCGAGGCGGCGATGTGAGCCACGTACGAGACGCGGCGCACACGGCGGAGCGCGGCGCCCGAGTCACGCCATTTGGCGAGGCGACGCACGATCTCGGCGTCCAACCCGGCGCTGAGCATCAGCGCGAAGAGACGATGCCGGCCCGTCACCGACGCGCGCCCGAGATCGAGCGCGCGCGTCCGTCCGGCGGCCACGGCCCGTGCGAGCGCGATCGGTTCGTCGGCGAACCCGTGCGTGGCCGCGAAGAGATTTTCGGTGCCGGCGGGAAACACCGCGAGCGGCGTGCCCGATGGCAGCTCGTTGATCACCTGTGCCACGGTGCCGTCGCCGCCGGCGGCGACGACGACGCGGCAGCTCGCCATCGCCGCGCGATCGGCCAGCAGGGCCGCGCGCTCGCGCGCATCCCACAGCACGCGCAGAGGCCCGGCCAGCGCGGCGAGCTCGCGCGCCAGCTCGTCGACGCGGCGGCGGTTGTCGGCCGCGCCGCTGTAGGGATTCGCGGCGACGACAATCATCGGCGCCGCGAGTATAGCGGGCACCGATCATTCCCACGGGTCGCCGTCGGAACGATCCGGCCGTCCGCGCGTTACGGGAGAGTGACAGCGGTGCGGGTGGTGTTATGGTGCCGGCATGCATGAGGACCTGGCGCGCGAAGCGCTCGGCCACGTGGACGCGCTCTACAAGCTGGCGCGCTACCTCACTGGCCGCGAGGCTGAGGCCGAAGACCTCGTGCAGGAGACGTACGCCCGCGCGGTGGCGGGTGCGGCAGGGTTCACGGCGGGGACCAACCTCAAGGCCTGGCTGTTCCGCATCTTGCGCAACACCTTCATCAGCATGTACCGCCACCGCCGCGCCAGCCCGGAGGTCAGCGGCGTCGACATCACCGACGCGCCGTCGAGCGAGGACTGGCTGCGCGACGACATGGAGCTGGACCGCCTGCGCAAGATCGTGGCCGAGGAGATCGAGGCGGCGCTGCTGAGCCTCTCGGAAGAGGCGCGCACCGTCGTGCTCCTGGATCTGGAGGATTTGAGCGAGGTGGAAATGGCAGCGGTGCTCGAGTGTCCCGTCGGAACCGTCAAGTCCCGGCTCGCCCGGGCGCGCGCGGCGCTGCGACGCCGGTTACAGGATTACGCGAGATGAACGAGTCCCGCGACGAGCGCGCGATCGAAGTCGCGCTCACCGAGGCCCTACAGCGGCTGCCGCAACGGCGGGCGCCGGCGCGGCTCGTACGGCGCGTCGAGCGCGTGCTGGCGGCCGCGCCTGCGCCACGCCGCCGCTGGCGCCACGCGCTCGTTCCCGCGCTGGCGGCGGCGGCGGTGATCGCCCTCGCGACGCCGGTCATCGTCTATCAATACACCACCGCCGCGCGCGCGGCCGCCACCTCGATGGTGAGCGAGGCGATCGGCGATCACCTGCGCATCGTGCAGGCGCAGCGGCCGCTGGAGATCGAGAGCGGTGACGGCCATCGGGTGCGACCGTGGTTCTGACGGCCATCGGGTGCGACCGTGGTTCGAGGGGCGCCTGGAGTTCTCGCCGGTGCTCCCCTTCGCCGGGGACAACGACGTGCCGTTGCGCGGCGGCGCGCTCGCGTGGTTCCTCGATCGCAAGGCGGCGGCCTTCGTCTACGGGCTGCGGCTGCACACCGTCACGCTGTTCGTCTTTCGTTCCGAGGGTCTCCCGTGGCCGACGACGGGCTGGGAACGCGCGGGCGCCCGCGAGGTGTACCGCTCCGGCGCGCGCGGTTTCACGGTCGTGCTCTGGCGCGCCCACGGTCTCGGGTATGCGCTGGTGTCGGACGCCGACCCGCGCGAGCTGCTCGAGCTCGCGGCGCGCTTCGGCGGCGCCTGATCCGTCGCGCCGGGGGGAGTATCATAACGGTCGACCATGAACGGCGCCCTTGCGGGACTGCGCGTGATCGACTGCTCCCGGCTGATCGCCGGCGGCGTGCTCGCCACCGTACTGGCGGACCACGGCGCCGACGTCATCAAGGTCGAGAATCCGCGCGGCGGTGATCCGCTGCGCACGTGGCTGCGCGAACGCGGCGAGCTGTGGTGGAAGGTCTACGCACGCGGCAAGCGTTCGGTCACGCTCAACCTCACGCAGCCGCGCGGTCAGGCGCTGCTCCGACGCCTGGTGCACGACGCCGACGTGCTGGTCGAAAACTTCGTGCCGGGCACCTTCGAGCGCTGGGGTCTGGGCTGGGACGTGCTCTCGGCGGAGAATCCGCGGCTCGTGTTCGCGCGTGTGTCGGGGTGGGGTCAGGACGGCCCGTACCGGGATCGTCCCGGCTTCGGCACGCTCGTCGAGGCGATGAGCGGCTTCGCCCACACGACGGGCGAGGCGGAGGGACCGCCGACGTTACCGTCGTTCCCGATGGCCGACATGGTAGCGGCCCTGGCCGCGTGCAGCGCGGTGCTGGCCGCGCTCCGGCACCGCGACCAGGTCTCGGGGCGCGGTCAGGTCGTCGACGTCTCGCTGTACGAGCCGCTCCTGTCCGTGCTCGGGCCCGACGCCGCCGGCTACGCGCTCGATGGCACCGTGCGGCAGCGTCACGGCAATACCTCGGACAACGCCAGCCCGCGCGGCACGTATCGCACGCTGGACGATCGGTGGATCGCGCTCTCCGCGTCCACGCCGGCGTCGGCGGCGGCGGTCTTCACGGCGCTCGGCCTCGCCGAGCTCCTCGACGACCCACGCTTCGCGACGAACGACGCGCGCGTCGAATTCAACGAGCTGGTGGACGCGACGCTCGCCCGCGCCATCGGCCAGCGCACGCTCGACGAGATGCGCTCGCTGTTCGAGTCCAGCGAGCTCACCGCGTGTCCGGTCTACGACATCTCCGACATCACGAAGGACCCGCACGTCGTCGCGCGCGGCGTTCTGATCGACGTGCCCGATCCCGCGCTCGGGGCCGTACGGATGACGGCGCCGACACCGCGTCTGGCGGCGACGCCGGCCGCCGTGCGCTGGACGGGCCCCGAGCTCGGCGCCCACAATCGCGAGGTCTACGGCGCGCTCGGCCTGAGCGACGCCGAGCTGGAGAGCCTGAAGCGCGACGGGATCGTATGAGACGCGCGGCCGCCCTCGGCCTGGCGGCACTCCTCACCCTCACCGTCGGCGGGCGCGCCCTCGCGGTCGATTACTACACCGGACCGCTCATCGACGCGCACGGGCATCTGCCCAACGCCACCGCCATCGACGCGTACATCGCGGCCATGAGGCGCCACAACGTCAGCAGGGTCCTGCTCCTCGGGGTGGGCGGCGTGCAGGCCGATGAGCAGGAATGGATCGATGCCGCGCTCAAGAAATACCCGGATCTCGTCGCCGCCGGCGTGCGCGTTCCCGACCCGACGAACATGGCGGCGGCCGGGCAGCTCGACGTCGAGCTCTCGCGCACGAAGGCGCGCGTGATGGGCGAGGTTCACATCCGGCACGCCAGCCGCAAGATCGAGCGCGATCCCTCGGCGCCGGCGTTCATGCAGATCCTCAAGCTGTCGGCGCAACGCGGCGTCCCGGTCGTGATCCACGACGAGCTCACGCCGGCGGCGGCCGCCTCGCTGGAGGCGGCGCTGGCCGCGCATCGCCAGGCCACCATCGTGCTCGCGCACGCCGGCCAGTCCAAGCCCGCCGCGCTCGAGCGCCTGCTCGCGCGCAACGCGAATCTCATGATCGACCTGTCGGGCATGCACTTTCAGCGGACGCCGGCACTCGCCAACGAGACGGGCCCGCTCGACCGCAGCTGGAAGGCGCTGATCACGAAGATGCCGGATCGCTTCCTGATGGGCCTCGATCTGTGGATGGCGCGGCTATTCGAGCCCGCCATGCTCGACCGGCTCATGACGTGGACGCGGCGCGTGCTCGGCGAACTGCCACCCGACGTCGCCGAGCAGGTCGCCTGGAAGAACGCCGCGACCCTGTATCACCTCGACTGACGTGGCGGACAATCCGTTCGCGCGTGCGACCGCGTGGTCATTGCTGGACGCGATCGCCGCGCGTCACGGACGGCGCGAGGCCATCGTGTTCGGCGACGAGCGGCTGACGTTCGCCGGACTGCGCGATCGCGCGCGAGCGTTCGCCGATGGTCTCGCGGCCCTCGGCCTCGGCCGCGGTGACGCGCTCGCGATCTGGCTGCCGAACCGCCCCTTGTGGTTCGTCGCGCAGTACGCGGCGGCCAGCCTCGGCATCATCGTGGTCGCGCTGAACCCGCGCTATCGCGCCCACGAGCTGTCGTACATCCTCGGCCAGTCGAATGCCGTCGCCCTGCTGCTCACCGACCGGCTCGGCCCCATCGACTACTTCGACACGCTGGAGGCGCTGCTGCCCGAGCTGGCCGACGCCGTGCCCGGCGAGCTCACGAGCGCGCGCTTTCCGAAGCTGCGGCACGTCATCGTCGACGCGGATGACGTGTATCCGGGCTGCCATCGCGCCGCGGATTTGATGGAAAGTGCGCAGCCACGCCGCGTCTCGAACAGGCCACCCACGAATCGAGCCGGCCTCGCGGACCCCGCTACAACAAGTCGCTCCGACATGCCCGATCAATCCGCGCCCGATCAATCCGTCACGCCCGATTCGATATTCATGCTGCTCTACACGTCCGGCACGACCTCATTTCCCAAGGGCGCAATCATCACGCACGCGAACTGCGTGCCGCACGGCTGGAACTGTGGCGAGACGCTGCGGCTCACCGCCGCCGATCGCGTGCTCCACGCGCTGCCGGCCGCCGGCACCTGGGGCGGCGTCAACATTCCGCTGACGGCGTGGAGCCACGGCGCCTGCCTCGTCCTCATGGACGTCTTCGATCCGCTGCGCGCGCTGCAGCTCGTCGAGCGGGAACGCTGCACCGTGTTGAACGCGGTCGACAGCATGCTGATTCCACTGCTCGACCATCCCGATCTCGCTCGCCGCGATCTCTCTTCGCTCCGCACGGGGGGCGTGGCTGCGGTGGGCGGCGGCCGTCACGGTCTGCTCGAGGAGGTGCTGGAGCGGCTGGTCCCCCTCGCGTTTCAGCCGTACGGCATGACCGAGGTCAACGCGATGTCGCTGGTTCACGACCTCGACGAGCCGGCCGGCGAGCGCCTCGTGCCCGGTGTGTGGCCGGCGCCGGGCCTCGAGGCGCGGATCGCCGACCCCGACACCGGCAAGCCGTCGGGCATCGACGTCGAGGGTGAGCTGCAGTTCCGTGGCCCGCTCGTCACCCGTGGCTACTACGACAAGCCCGAGGAGACGCAGGGCGCGTTCACGAGCGACGGCTGGTTCAAGAGCGGCGATCTCGGCGTGCAGGATCGCGCCGGCCGCGTGATCTTCCGCGGGCGTCTCAAGGAAACGCTGCGCATCAGCCACCACATGGTCGCGCCCGGCGAAATCGAGGCGTTTCTACTCTCCCACCCGGCCGTCGGCCAGGCGTTCGTGGTCGGCATTCCCGATGCCAAGACCAACGAGGCGCCCGTTGCGTATGTCATCCGCAAGCCCGACGCGCGAGTCACCGAGGACGAGCTGCGCGCGTGGTGCCACGGCAAGATCGCGTCATTCAAGATTCCGCGCGGCGTCCGCTTCGTGGACGACGTGCCGCGCACGCCGAGCCCACACGGCGACAAGGTCCAGCGCGTCAAGCTGCGCGAGATGGCCCAGAGGGACTTCGCCCGATGAGCCTGCGCACTCCGTTGTGCAGCCTGCTCGGCATCGAGCACCCGATCGTGCAAGCCGGCATGGCCGGCGCCGCCGGTCCCGAGCTGGTGGCCGCCGTGTCGAACGCTGGTGCGCTCGGCATCCTGCCGGGGCTCAACGTCGCACCCGAGCAGCTGCGCGCCCAGATCCAAAAGATCCGCACGCTGACCGACAAGCCGTTCGGCGTGAACCTGTGGCTGCATGCCGATATGTGGCCGCCCGCTGACGCGAGCCGCCTCCCCGCCGCTACCGTCGCCGCGGTGCGGACGGCGCTCAACGGCCTCCGCGCGCGCCTCGGGCTGTCGCCCTCTACGGCGGCGCCGACCTCCAGCCCAGACATCGTCGGCGCCGCGTTCGAGGTGATTCTGGAAGCGCGGGTGCCGGTGTTCACGGCGGCCGTCGGCGAGCCGTCGGCCGACATGGTCGGCCGTTGCCACGAGCGCGGGATGAAAGTGATCGCGATGATCAACACCACCCGGCAGGCGCGCATGGTCGAGGGCGTGGGCGTGGACGCCATCGTCGCGCAAGGCAGCGAGGCCGGCGGCCATCGCTCGCTGCGCGTCAAGCCCGATCGCGTCGGCGCGGAGGGGGTCGGCACGCTCGCCCTCGTGCCGCAGGTCGTCGACGCGGTCAGCGTCCCGGTCATCGCCGCCGGCGGCATCGCCGATGGTCGCGGCCTTGCCGCCGTCCTGGCGCTCGGCGCGCAGGGGGCGCAGATCGGGACCCGCTTCGTCGTCACCCGCGAGGGCACGGCGGCGGACTTCCGCAAGAAGGCGCTGCTCGAAGCGGATAGCGAGCAGACGGCGCTCACCGACGTCGTGAGCGGGCTGTGGTCGCGATACCTCCGCAACACCTACATCGAGGAGTACGAGAAGACGGGCGCGCCGGTGCTGCCCGTTCACGTCCAGACGCGCTTCGCCCAGGACATCTTCGATCACGCCGCCAGCCACCACGATTCGGCCTGGCTGCCGCTGGCGACGGGGCAGAGCGTCGGCCTCGTCCACGATCTGCCGGGCGCGGCGGAGGTGGTCGAGCGGATCGTGCGCGAGGCGCGCGCGGCGCTCGCCCGGCTGACTACTTCTCGCTGAGCAGCCGATCGATCTCCTGGCGGAAGTCGGTGAGCGGCCGCGCGCCGACCACCAGCACGCCCTCGACCTTGTCGTCCGGCCGGGTCCGCCCGATGACGAAGGAGGGCGTGCCCCGCACGCCGGCGGCGGATCCGTCACCATAGTTCTGCTGGATCGCGCTCGCGTACTTGCTGCTCGACAGGCACGCGTTGAACGCCGTGGCGTCCAGGCCGAGCTTGCTCCCAAGTCCCGGCAGCTGGTCCGGCGCGAGCGATTGCTGATTCTGGAAGAGCAAGTCGTGCATCTGCCAGTACTTGCCCTGATCACCGGCGCAGCGCGCCGCCTCCGACGCCTTGCGGGCGTAGGGGTGAATGTGGTCGATCGGGAAGTCGCGGAAGACGTAGCGCACCTTGCCGGAATCGACGTAGGCGCTCTTGATCGCCGGCAGCGTCGTGGAGACGAACTGCCGGCAGAACGGACACTGATAGTCGGAGAACTCGACGATCGTCACGGGCGCGTCGCGGCGGCCGAGCGAGGGGTTGTCGCCGGTCGTGACCGTCGCCGCCACGCGGGCCCCCGCCTGCGAGGGCGGCGCCGCCAGCCGTTGCAGCAGCTCCCGCAGGGAGCGCAGCTCCCCGCGCATCGCCGCCAGCTCCTCGCGCACACGCTCGAGGTCCCCGCGGATCGCGGCCATGGCCGGATCGTCCGCCTTCGCGGGCGGAGGCGATGACGTTTGGCCTCGCACCGACGGCGGGGCACTGATCAAGACGATCACCAGAGCGAGCACGGCGAACCGGAGCAGGCGGTCACAGGCTCTCATCACGGCCCTATTGTAGCGCGCGAGCACGTCCCCGGTGAAAGACCCGGACAGGAGCGACCGCGCGCGCCAACCGGGAGTAGAATGCGCGACGTGAAGCTCGACGTCGGCATGCTCACCCACGACCTCACGTCGATCCCCGACTACGCGCGAAAGGTCGAGGCGCTCGGCTACGACTGCCTCTGGTCGGCGGAGACGCAGCACGATCCGTTCTTGCCGCTCGCCGTCGCGGCCACCGTGACGTCGAAGATCAAGCTCGGCACCTCGATCGCCGTCGCGTTTCCGCGCAGCCCCATGATCCTGGCGCACATCGCGTGGGATCTGGCCAAGGCCTCGCGCGGGCGCTTCATCTTGGGGCTGGGCTCGCAGGTGAAGGGACACAACGAGCGCCGCTTCTCGGTGAAGTTCGAGTCGCCGGCGCCGAAGATGCGCGAGGTGGTGCTCGCCATGCGCGCGATCTGGGATTGCTGGCAGAACGGAACGAAGCTCAATTTCAAGGGGCAGTTCTTCCGCTTCGATCTCATGACGCCCTTCTTCAATCCGGGGCCGATCGAGCACCCAGGCGTCCCCATCTACATCGCCGGCGTGAACCCGGCCATGTGCCGCGTAGCCGGCGAAGTCTGCGATGGACTGCACGTGCATCCGTTCAACAGTCCGAAGTACCTGCGCGAGATCGTGCGGCCCGCCGTCGACGAGGGCATGGCGAAATCCGGCCGCGCCCGCGCCGACTTCACCTACGTCACCTCGTCGTTCGTCGTCCTCGGCGACACCGAGCAGGAGATTGCGCAGGGCAAGCAGGCGGTGAAGCAGCAGATCGCCTTCTACGCCTCGACGCGCACGTACGAGCCGGTCCTCGCCGCGCACGGCTGGCAGGATCTCGTTCCGCAGCTGCATCGCAAGTCCGTGGAAGGCGACTGGAAGGGCATGGCCGAGCTGATCACCGATGAGATGCTCGAGACCTACGCGGTCGTCGGCTCCTACACGACCATCGCCGCGCGCCTCGAGCAGCGCTACGCGGGGCTGCTCGACCGCACGGCGTTCTACCAACCATACAAGCAGCCTGCGATCGACGATCCCCGCCTGCCGCGGGTGATCCAAGAGTTCAACGGATGAAAGCTCTCGCCTTCCACGAGTTCGGCGGCCCCGACACGCTGAAATACGAGGATGTGCCCGATCCGAAGCCCAAGCCGCACGAGGTTCTCGTCCGGGTCAAGGCGTGCGCCCTCAACCATCTCGACCTCTTCGTGCGCGAGGGCATCCCGGCCCTGAAAACACCGCTGCCATTCTGGACCGGCTGCGACATCGCGGGCGACGTCGTCGAGGTCGGGGCCGCCGCCCAGGGCGTGAAGGTCGGCGATCGGGTGGCCGTGAATCCCAACCTCACGTGCGATCGCTGCGAGTTCTGTGCGGCCGGCGAGGACAGCCTGTGCGTGAAGTACGGCATCCTCGGCGAGCACGTACGCGGCGGGCTCGCCGAGCTCGTCGCGGTGCGCGCCGACAACGTCCTGCCCCTGCCCGCCCACGTGACCTACGAAGAGGCGGCGTCGTTCATCCTGACCAACATGACCGCCTGGCGCATGGTGGTCACGCAGGGGCGGGTCGGCCCGGGCCAGGACGTGCTCGTGATCGGCGTCGGCGGAGGCGTGTCGTCCACAGCCGTGCAGATCGCCAAGCTCTGTGGCGCGCGCGTGATCGTGACCTCCTCCAGCGACGCCAAGCTCGAGCGTGCGCGCGGGCTTGGCGCCGACGTCGGCATCAACTACAAGACGAATCCGCAATGGGCCAAGGCCGTGTTCGAGGCGACGGACAAGCGTGGCGTGGACGTCGTCATCGAGAACGTCGGCGCGGCCACGTGGAAGGACTCGATCCGCTCGCTCAAGGGCGGCGGCCGCCTCGTGACCTGCGGCTCCACCTCGGGTCCCGTCGGCGAGACCCTCATTCCCCTGGTCTTCTGGAAGCAGGTGCACATCATCGGCTCCACGATGGCCAATCGCCGCGAGTTCAACGACGTCATGCGGCTGTTCTTCGCCGGGCGCCTGAAGGCGATTCTCGACGAGGTGGTGCCGCTCAAGGACGGCGCCGCCGCGCAGGCGCGCCTGGCCGAGGGCAAGCAGTTCGGCAAGATCGTGCTCACGCCGTAGAGGAGCGCGCGTAGCATGCGCTGGGCCGTCGTCGCGTGCGTGGCGCTGACGCTCGTGGCCGGCGCCACGTCGGCGCGGGCCGACGACGCGCTGTGGACCCTGCTCCAGGGCGGCCGTCAGGTCATCGTGCTCCGCCATGCCGCCACCGATCAGACCTTCGGCGATCCGCCGGGCTTCAAGCTCGCGGACTGCTCCACTCAGCGCAATCTGATCGACCGGGGACGCGCGCAGGCGCAGAGGCTGGGCGAAGTCCTGCGAGCGCGCGGCGTCCCCATCGGGCGCGTGCGCTCGAGCGAGTGGTGCCGATGCCTCGAGACGGCCCGGCTGGCATTCGGCCGCGTCGAGCCGTGGCCGGCGTTGAACGGCGGGCCACGCGACCCCGAGGTCGTGGCCGCGCGCGTGCACGAGCTGCGCGCGCAGCTCGCGACGCCGCCCTCCGACGGCACGCTCGTCCTCGTCACGCACGGCTTCAATATCCGCGACGCCACCGGTGAGATGCCCGTCGAGGGCGGCCTGATCGTGTTCACGCCGCTCGGCGGCGATCGCTTCACCGTGGCCGGTCGTCTGACTCCGGGCGATCTGGCGCCGCGGTGAGCGCGGATCGACAATGGCCCCTCATGGAGGATGTCATGATGACGTCGTGGATCGCGCTTGCCCTTGCTGCACTCACATTCGTTCCGGCGGTCGCCCTCGCCCACCACGGCTGGAGCGGCTATGACGCCAGCCGCGTGCTGAATCTCACGGGGACGATCCGCGAGGCCGGCTATGAGCATCCGCACGGATTCGTGAAGCTGGAGACACCGGACAAGACCTGGCTGGTCGTGCTGGCGCCGCCGTCGCGGATGGAGAACCGCGGTTTGCCGCGCGAGATGCTCAAGCCCGGAACCCAGGCCAGCGTCGTCGGCTATCCCAACCGCTCGGATGCCGGCGAGATGCGCGCCGAACGCATCACCATCGGCGACAAGACCACCGAATTGCGTTGAGCCGTTCGACGGACGCTCGCTGATGCATCCGCCGAGCGGTCCGGCGTGGCTGGTCTGGCTCGAGACCTCCAGCGTCGCCGTGGCGATGCGACAGTGGACGTGGCTCTATCCGGCCGTTGAGATCGCCCACATCGTTGGCTTCGTGACGCTCGTCGGCGCCGCCCTCATGTTCGACGCGCGCCTGCTCGGCCGCTCCCGACCGCTGCCGGTGAGCGCACTCGAACGCCATCTGCTGCCATGGGCACGCTGGAGCGTCGCGCTGGTGGCGCCGACGGGCGCCCTGATGTTTGCCGCGCACGCCACCGAGATGGCGGCCAACCCGGCGCTGCGGCTCAAGCTCGTGCTGCTCGTCGCCGCGTTCCTCAACGCTGGCGTCTTCCATCGCTGGCCGTTCCGCACGGTGAGCGACTGGGACACCGAGATCCACGCGCCGATGGCCGCCCGCGTCACCGGCGTGCTGTCGATCGCGCTCTGGATCGGCGTCATCGCCTGCGGCCGTCTGATCGCGTACTTCTGAGCGATCCCGCGGACTGACACTTCGTGGCGGAATAGGTAAATATTTTCCCGTCTTCCCGAGGTCGGGAAGCGGTGATTTAGTTTCCGTCATGGACGCGTCAAAAGAGATCGACTTCCGGCTGCTGCTCGAGCAATTGCCCGCCATCGTCTGGGCCACCGATCGCGATCTCCGGTACGTCTACTCGCGCGGCGCCGGTCTCACCGCGCTTGGCCTGGGCGCCGACGAGGTCGTCGGTCTCTCCCTCACCGATTATCTCGGCACGCGTGACCCCGCCGATCCGACGCTGGCGGCCCATTACGCGGCGCTGGGCGGTGTGCCGACGGTGTACGAGCTGCGGCAGGAGCGGCGCGTCTACCAGGTGCACGTCGAGCCATGGCGGGCCGGCAGCGACGGAATCGTCGGCGTGCTCGGTGTGGCGCTCGATATCACCGATCGTGCGCGCGCCGAGGAGGCGCTCGTGCGCAGCGAGCACGCGCTCGCCGAGTTTTTTGAAAACGCCGCGCTGGGACTGCTCTGGATCGGCCCCGACGGCGTCGTGCTGCGCGTCAACCAGACGGAGCTCGACCTGCTCGGCTACAGCCGCGACGAGTACGTCGGCCACCACATCGCCCAGTTCCACGTCGACCCGGACGCGATGATCGAGATTCTCGCCCGGCTCGCGCGCGGCGAGACGGTGGATGCCTGGGAGGCGCGCCTGCGGGCCAAGGACGGCTCGATCAAGCACGTGCTGATGGCAGCCAACGTGCTGCGCGAGAACGGCCGGTTCGTCCACACGCGCTGCTTCACGCGCGACATCACCGACCGCCGGCGAATGGAAGAGGCCCGGCGGGAGGCCGATCTGCTGCAGCACGTAGCCAGCCTCGCGCATGCTGCCGCCCACGAGATCAACAACCCGCTGGCCGTGATCCACGGCAGCGTGGACCTCATCGCGCGCGCGGCGGAAGCCGACATGGCGCCGCGGATCGAGGCGTGCCGCGAGTCGATCGCGCGGATCGCCGAGATCCTCGACCGCATGAACCATCTCGCCCGGCTGCAGCTCTCGCAGGGCTGGCCGGCCGATCTCCCGCCGATGCTCGATCTGAAGGCATCCAGCGCGCCGTCCAGCCCCGGCGGCGCCGCGCAGGGGAGCCCGCGCCGCTGATCGCCCCTCGCGGCGCTTGTCGGGGCCGCGCGGTCGTGCTTCACTCGATTCGATGGCTCTCCTGACCGAGCTCGACACGCCGGCCGTCACCGTTCGCCTGGACATCGTGGAGCACAACATCCGCCGGGTGCACGAGCATCTCGCCCGTCACGGCATCGCCAATCGCCCACACGTGAAGACGCACAAGATTCCGGCCCTGGGCCGCCTGCAGATGGCCGCGGGCGCCGTCGGCATCACCTGCCAGAAGCTCGGCGAGGTCGAGGTCTTCACGGACGCCGGCGTCGCCGACGACGTGCTGCTCACGTTCAACGTGATCGGACGCGCCAAGATCGAGCGGCTGCTGGCGCTGTCACGCCGGCTGGCGCGCCTGGCCGTCGTCTTCGACAACGAGGTGGTGGCGCGCGGACTCGCCGAGGGCGCACGCGCGGCGGGCGCCGAGATCCCGTTTCTCGTCGAGTGCGACACCGGATTCGGCCGTAACGGCGTGCAGACGCCCCAGGCGGCGCTCGACCTCGCGCGGACGGCGATGAAGCTGGGTGGGCTGCGCTTCGAAGGCCTCATGACTTTTCCCAACCGCGAGCCCGGCACCCGTGCCTTCCTCGAGCGGGCGCTCGAAGTATTCAAGCGCGCCGGCATCGCTGTGCCCGTCGTCTCGGGCGGCGGCACACCGGCGATCTTCACCGCGCAGTCGATCCCGCAGCTCACCGAACACCGGGCCGGGACGTACATCTACAACGACCGGATGGTGGTCGCCTCGGGCACGGCGACGTGGGACGATTGCGCGATGCGCGTCCGGTGCACCGTCGTGAGCCGGCCGACGGCGGACCGGGCCATCCTCGACGCGGGCACCAAGGTCTTCACCTCCGACCTGTACACGGTTACGGGCTATGGCCATCTGCTCGAGTACCCCGAGGCCGCCGTCGTCAACCTGTCGGAGGAACATGGCGTGGTCGACCTCTCGGCGTGTCGCGCGCGTCCCTCGGTCGGCGAGGTCGTGGAGGTGGTGCCGAACCACTGCTGCGTGGTGAGCAACATGGTCGACGAGGTCTACGGCGTTCGTGACGGCGCCGTCGAGACGGTGTGGCCGGTGGCGGCGCGCGGCGAGGTGCGATGAGCCCCCAGAAGACGCTCGCCATCCTGGTGGGCGGCGGCCCCGCACCCGGCATCAACGCCGTCATCGCGGCGGCCACCATCGAGGCGCGCAACCACGGCCTGCGGGTGCTCGGCTGCTACGACGGCTTCAAATGGCTCGCGCAGGGTGACACCCAGCACGTCGTCGACCTCGAGATCAACGACACCTCGCGCATCCACTTCGACGGCGGCTCCATCATCCGGACCTCGCGCACGAATCCGAGCAAGTCCAGCGAGGGTATTCGCCAGGTGGGCGAGGCGCTGCAGCGCCTGGGCGTGAATCACCTGATCACCATCGGCGGCGACGACACGGCGTACTCCGCCTCGCGGCTGGCCAAGCAGGTGCCCGGGCTGACGGTCGCCCATGTGCCGAAGACGATCGACAACGACCTGCCCCTACCGGGTGACATCGTCACCTTCGGCTTCACGACCGCGTGCAACCTCGGCAAAGAGCTCGTGCGCAACCTGATGCAGGACGCGCAGACGACCGAGCGCTGGTTCTTCGTCACGGTCATGGGCCGGCATGCCGGTCACCTGGCGCTGGGCATCGGGGGCTCGGCGGCGGCCACGCTCACCCTCATCGCAGAGGAGTTTTCCGAGCCGCAGATCTCCGTCGACAAGCTCGCCGACACGCTCGAGGGCGCCATCATCAAACGCCGCACTCAGGGACGCGAGCACGGCGTGGCGATCCTGTCGGAGGGGCTCGGCGAAAAGCTCGATCTCTCGACGCTCGGCAACGTCGAGCGCGATGCGTACGGCAACGTGCGGCTCGCCGAGCTCGACCTCGGCCAGATCCTCAAGGATCGCGTGACGGCGAGCCTCAAGAGCCGCGGCGTGGACGTCACCATCACCGCCAAGGACCTCGGCTACGAGCTGCGCTGCTCGCCGCCCGGCGCGCACGACATCTCGTACTGCCGCAGCCTCGGCTACTGGGCGGTGCGCTTTCTCATCGAGGGCGGCAGCAACGCCATGGTGACGATCCAGGCCGGCCGCCTCGTGCCGATCCCGTTCGGACTCATGGTCGATCCGAAGACGGGCAAGGTACGCGTGCGCTACGTCGACGTCGAGTCGGAGATGTACCAGACGCTCGCCGCCTACATGATCCGGCTCAAGCCCGAGGACTTCGCGAATCCCGAGTCGCTGGCCGCGCTGGCCAAGGCCGGCCACCTGTCGGAAACGGAGCTGCTGGGGCGCTTCGGCCCGCTCGTCGGCCTGCGGTAAACTTCACCGATGCCGCGCTGCAGCCGGTTCGAGAAGATCACGTATGTCCTGCTGATCCTGCTCGCCGTCCTGTTCATGGCCGTCGTCACGCACGACGCCTGGCGACTGATCGGTCACGCGTGGACCGGGTTCCCCGTGATGGAGAACCTCCTCGTCGGCGTCGGCGGAATCCACCGGGAGCGCGTCGAGCCGCTGGACCTCGTCCGCGCGGTCAACGGCCATCTCGTGGGCTCCTCGCGCGAGCTGCAGCAGCAGATCGAGCGGTATCCGCCCGGGACGCGCCTGCGCTACCTGCTCGTGCGCAGCGGCTCGCTGGTCGAGGAGGACATCCCCAGCCGCGAGATGACGCTGGGGACGTTCAGGCAGTACATCGTCGACAACCTGCTGGGCGGCATCCTGGTCCTGGTCCTGGGCGCCCTCGTCGCGCTGCTCCGGCCGGGCGCGCCCGGCACGCGCCTGTTCCTCGCCTTCTGTCTCACGACCGTCCTCGTCAACGTCGGCTACTGGGATCTCGCGGGCACGCATCGCTTCACGAAGCTCTTCTTCCTGGCCTGGACGTTCCTGCCCGCGCTGCTGGCCCATCTGGCGCTCGTCTTCCCCGAGCGCACGGCCGTGGCGCGACGCTGGCCGCGCTCGGTGTGGGTCCCCTACGCGCTGTCGGCCGCGCTCTGGCTCTGGCTGCAGGCGCCGATGTCGCGCGACTCGTGGACGGCGACCGCCGGGCTGGTCGCCATCTACTGGTCGGCGGCGCTGGTGGAGCTGCTGGTTGCGCTCGCGAGCACGGCGCGCACGGGGAGCACGGCGCTGGTCCGTCAGCGTGCGCGCGTGCTGCTGCTGGGCTTCGGCATCGGCTACCTGGCGCCCGTGGTCGGCACGACGATCGAGGTCGTCCTCCACGAGCCGATCGCGTTTCTGGTCCAGCTGTGGCGGCTGACCTTCGTCTTTCCGCTGGCCGTGGCGTACGCCATCGTGCGCTATCAGCTGTTCGACATCCGCACGGTGGTGCGTGTCGGCACGATCTACTCCGTCGTCACCGCGCTCGTCGCGCTCGGCTACGCGGGCCTGTTGACCGGGCTCAACGTGCTGCTCGGGCGGCTGGACGTGACGATGTCGGGCATGGTGGCTCCGATCGTGGTGGCCTTCGTCGTCGTGCTCATCGTCAACGGCGTGTATGCGCAGACGCAGGCGCTGATCGATCGCGTCTTCTTCCGCGCACGCTACAACGCCGGGCAGGCGCTCGTGCGGCTGGCCGACGCCATGACCACCACGCTGGACCTCGACCGTCTCGCGACGCTCATCAAGGGGACGATCGACGAGCTGCTGCATCCCACGCACGTCGCGCTGTTCCTGGCCGAGGACGAGCGCGGCGCGTTTCGCCGCGTGGGCGGAGGCGACGGGCTCGCCGCCGAGACGGTGCTGGCCACGTGCCTGGCCGGCCGGAGGGCGGCGCTCACGCGGGAGATGCTGCTGGCGGACCCCGCGTTCGATGACGTCCGGGACGCGTGCCTGGCCGACCTCGACGCCCTCGACGCCCACGTCGTGGTGCCGATCGTCTTTCGCGACCGGCTGACGGCGCTGCTCGTGCTCGGCGCCCGGCGCGGCGGCGTCTCCTACACCTACGACGACCTGCGCAATCTGCGCATCATCGCCACCCAGAGCGCGGTGGCGCTGGAGCACGCCCGCGCCTATCACGCGCTGCAGGGCGCGCTCCGTCGCGTGGAG
>Ga0207684_10000813_pt1 | contig 36083 bp, 24 predicted proteins | sample KBSK5501metaG_FD_184342 | JGI IMG/M metagenome (GOLD analysis project Ga0207684, IMG submission 184342) | Corn, switchgrass and miscanthus rhizosphere microbial communities from Kellogg Biological Station, Michigan, USA - KBS K5-50-1 metaG... | ecosystem: Host-associated > Plants > Roots >... | reverse complement strand
TCAAGTGGTCGCCGCTGATGGTTTAGTGCTGTATGGATTGCGCTCCAGGCCGTCGGCTCTGGCTGGACACGGACAGTTCCTCAAGATCGCTTCCATCCCCCTCGCATCCCTCCAAGTTCATGAGCGGCAACACTGAAGCTTTTTGGGGACTGCTGTTCATCGCTCCTCGTTGAGGTTCTCTGAAACCCGCCGGTTGATGCGAGGAACTCTGCGGTTGCTCACCCAGAGCGTACCGGCGTCTGGCTCGCCCGGACCTGCGCGTTCAGAGCCCCGCCCTAAGCGAAATGGAAATTTTCAAGTACAATGGCGCTCGTAAGGCCGACTCCGGCGGCGCTGGTGCCGCGCGAATGAGGTAAGTCCTTTGGCGACGGGCGAAATGACCACTTCCGACACGCAAACTCCTCCGCAGCTTCCTCATCACAAGGTCAAGATTAAGAAGACGGGACAGCGTGCCTGCAACGAGAAGAACGAGAAAGGCAAGTTCTGCGGCGGACATTTGAAGCGCTGGTTCTACACTACGGATGTGATCGAGCAGGCCTGTGGCGACGCTGAGAAAGCGTGGGGCAAGAATGCCGAAGTCTACCGCTGCGAGCATTGCAAGACGTTGTATTTGCCCAGTCCGGAAGACGCGAAAATCAATGTTGCCGGGAAAGGCAGGATTTCCGTGTTCGGCCTGACTTTGCCGCCGAAAGAAAAATAAGGCGACAAAAAACAAGGCTCGAAACCACAAAGGACACGAAGACACACGAAGGAATTCCTTTGTGACGCTTCGTGTCCTTTGTGGTTGATCGGTTCTTCCGCCATATATCAAATGAACACTTCTGAACTCATCTACGATTGGAACAAGAAGCATCCTTCGGGGTTGAAGCCGCAGGGACCCGTGCTGCTCAACGATGAGAGTCTCCGCGATGGTCTGCAGTCCCCGTCCGTTCGCGATCCGTCCATCCCGGAGAAGCTCGAAATCTTACATCTGATGGAAGCGCTCGGCATCGACTCACTCGATCTAGGCTTGCCGGGCGCCGGGGCGCGCGCGGTAGAGGCAGTAACGGCGCTGGCCCGCGAGATCGTCACACACAAGATGAAGATTCGCGCCAACTGCGCCGCGCGCACCCATGAAAATGACATCCGGCCAATCGCGGAGATCGTTCAGAAAACCGGCCTGCGCATCGCAGCCGCAACGTTTATTGGATCGAGCCCCATCCGTCGTTTCACCGAAGGATGGACCGACGACTTTCTGCTCCAGACCACCGAGAAAGCGGTCAAGTACGCGGTGTCTCTGGGCCTCGATCCGATGTATGTCACCGAGGACACGACCCGTTGCGATCCGGGCACGGTCAAGCAGCTTTATTCGACGGCAATCAACTGCGGGGCCCGCGCCATCGTGATCTGCGACACTGCCGGCCACGCCACGCCGATGGGCGCGTTTGCATTGGTCAAGTTCGTAATCGATGAAGTAGTGAAGCCATCGGGTGAAAAAATTCGCGTCGACTGGCATGGACATAGTGACCGCGGCCTGGCTATCGCCAACTCGCTGGCGGCGCTGATGGCGGGCGCACATTGCGTCCACGCCTGCGCCGTAGGCATCGGCGAACGCGTCGGCAACACGCAGATGGATCAGATGCTAGTCAATCTAAAGCTCATGGACATCGCGCCGTGGGATACGCAAGACCTCACCCAGCTGAAACAATATTGCCAGGCGGTGTCGCGGGCGACCGGTGTACCTATTCCAGCCAACTATCCAGTCGTGGGCGAGGACGCATTCCGCACCGCAACTGGAGTGCACGCCGCGGCAGTCATCAAGGCGTTCAAAAAAAATGACGTCGAACTGGCGAACACGGTTTACTCAGGGGTGCCTTCGCACCTGTTCGGCCTGGAACAGATTATCGACGTTGGCCCCATGAGCGGCAAGTCGAATGTCTTGTTCTGGCTGGAACGGCGCGGCATTCCCGCGACCGACGATGTTGTCGATCGCATCTACCAGCGCGCCAAATCCAGCGACCACACGCTGAGTGAAGCCGAAATTCTGGAGTCTCTGCCGGCTGCGACGGCGAAGAAGAGTTGACCCGAGATGCCGGACCGCTTGCACCACGCGATTCTTGGGCCGGGCGGCGTCGGAGGCCTCGTCGGGGCCTGTCTCGCCCACCACGGAGGGTCCGTCACTCTGGTTGTCAAGCCTGAATCGCTCGCTCAGTATCCCAGGCGCCTTCATCTCGAGAGTCCATTCGGCAACCGCGACGTGGAAGTCGCCTGCGCCTCAGAGGTCCCGCCCGCCGACGTTCTGTGGATCGCCGTGAAGGCCACTCAACTCGAATCAGGGCTGACCGCGCTCAGGAATCTAAGCTCGGTGAAAGCGATCGTTCCGCTCCTGAACGGCATCGATCACCTCTCCCTTCTTCGCTCAAGATACGGCGCAGACCGGGTCATCGCCGCAACCATCGCGGTCGAGTCTGAGCGGATGAGTCCAGGGCACATCGTCCACCGCTCGCCCTTTGCGCGTCTGAATGTCTCCGCCGCCGGGCGCGCTTTGCTTGGGAGCACAGTCGAACATCTCCGGCAAATAGGTTTCGAGTGCCGCTTTGTGGACAACGAGTCCACGCTGATGTGGAGCAAGCTGGTCTTTCTTGGGCCCTATGCGCTAACCACCACCGCGGCGGACAAGGCAATGGGCGGGATCATTTCCGATCCTTCTTGGAGGGAGCAGCTGGACGCTTGTGTTCGAGAAGCCTGCGACGTTGCTAGCGCCGAGGGCGCCAAGGTTGATCCCGAGGCGATCCTAGCAGGAATGAAGAGCATGCCTGCAAACATGCGCAGCTCCATGCAGAAAGATGTTGAACAGCACAAGACTCCGGAGCTCGATGCCATTGCGGGACCGATCCTGCGAGGTGCACGCCCCCACAATATTGACATTCCGGCCACGAAGAAGCTCGTGGCTCTGGTCAAACAAAGAGCAGGTGGCGTGAATAATCACTAATGTGCATCTCAAATTCGAAACGCAACGGCACGCTCTCGCCCAATCGCTTCCAGTGCACGATTACCCGGTCTCCTCAAAAGCAATCCCCATACCTTTGCCTTCGTTGTAAGATGACGCATAACTCCCCATGAGCCCCCCTCCGCAACGCGCAGACATACCTGAGGTCACTCCCACGGTTCAGCAGGAAGTCGCCCGCCTGGCCGCTGCGCCGGAAGTGCGCTCCGCGTTCAACTGGTTCCGTACTCAGGAGCCGCAACTCGCGCATTGGCAAATGGAGATGGCGCGTATCCCCGCGCCTCCTTTTGGCGAAGGCGCGCGCGGAGCGTGGCTGGCAGAACGCTTTCGCGAAGTCGGCCTAGACGACGTCCGCATGGACGACGTTGGAAATGTTTTCGGCGTTCATCCCGGATTCGGGCGTCGCTACGTAGCCCTCAGCGCGCACATCGATACGGTGTTTCCCGCTAACACGCCTCTAAACATCCGCCAGCAGGGAAGCCGACTGTATGGTCCCGGGGTCTCCGACAACGGCGCAGGCGTGACCGCGATGCTAGCCATTGCGGCATTGTTGCGGTCGGTGCGGATCCGGCACGCGTTGCCATTCGTTTTCATTGGCAACGTGGGCGAAGAGGGAGAAGGCGATCTGCGCGGCATGCGCCATATTTTTTCCACGCCACGATGGAAGGATTCTATTGCCTACAGTGTGGTGCTCGACGGCGCCGGCGCCGACACCATTGTGGCCGAGGCCCTCGGCAGCCGCCGCTTTGAAGTCATCGTGCGCGGACCAGGCGGGCATTCCTGGAGCGATTTCGGCGCGCCCAATCCCATCGTGATTCTGGCCAAGGCGGTTGAAACCTTCACAACCACTCCCGTGCCGACTACGCCAAAAACGACGTTCAACATCGGTGTGATCCGAGGAGGCACCTCCGTAAACTCCATCCCCGAATCGGCCAGCATGAAGGTGGACATTCGTTCCACTTCGATGGCTGAGATGGAACGGCTGGAGCAGACGCTGCGCTTGGCGTTGAACCGGGCGGTCGAGGACGAAACTCTGGCGGCAGAGATGCGCTCGTCAGCCCAGAAGCGTCCTTCCGGCGTGACTTGCGAGGTGGTGATCATTGGTAGCCGTCCAGCCGGCGAATTAACTTCCGGGGCACGCATTCTGCAGGTAATGCGGGCGGTGGATGCTCAACTTGGCAATGCCGCGCAAGTACAGCGAGCATCCACGGATGCGAACGTTCCGCTGTCGCTGGGACAGGAAGCCATCGCCATTGGCGGCGGGGGATCAGGCGGGGGTGCTCACACTTTGCAGGAATGGTTCGACGGCAACGGACGCGAGTTGGGCTTGAAACGAATTCTGCTAACGCTGCTTGCGCTGGCAGGAGTGGGGGCATGAAACGGGGGCAGATGAAGCGAAAATTCGCAGTGCTGGGCACTTTCAGGTGCGTTGGCTTTCTTGCTATTTCACTGTCGGTTCTGGGCCAAGCGCAAAAAGCCCAAACCCAAAACGGTCAAATCCAAAGCCCACAAGCGCAAAATGATCAGACTCAACCGGGCGCGCCGAAGTCCGCGCCGGGCAGCAAAGCCGACGCAATTTACTTGCACGGCAATATCTACACCGGCGAACTAGCCAACTCGCAGTTCAGTTCAATCTTGCGGGCCGAGGCGATTGCCGTCCGCGGCGACCGCATCCAGGCGGTGGGAAAAGCGTCAGACATTGAAAAACTCAAAGGCCCACAAACCCAGGTTGTAGACCTCGGCGGACATTTCGTCATGCCGGGCTTTAACGACGCCCACATCCACCTCGCCGATGCCGGCTTCCAAAAGCTGAGCCTGAACCTGGTGGGCGTGAAGTCCCTCGAGGAACTTCGCGCCCGCGCTCTGGCCAAGGTGCAAACCGCTGGGCCCGGCGAGTGGATCACAGGTGGCGGTTGGGATGAAACGCTGTGGCCGGTAGTGGCCGTGCCCAGCCGCTGGGATCTCGACGAGATTTCCGCTGGACATCCGGTCTTTCTACAGCGCGTGGACGGTCACATTGCCATAGCTAACACTCGGGCGCTGCAACTGGCGAGCGTCACGCTGGCCAGCAAAGATCCCCAGGGCGGGCAAATAGATCGCGACGCGAATGGTCAGCCCACTGGCATTCTTCGGGAGACGGCCCGTGCTGCCGTCGAAGCCGTGATCCCCAAGCCCAACCACGACAAGCGACGGCAGGCTATCGAAGCCGCGCTTGCCGACCTGGCCCAGTGGGGGATCACTTCCGCCCAGGATTTTTCCGGCTGGCAAGACAGCACCGTGTGGGAAAATTTCCAGATTCTCGAAGACCTGGAGAAAGAAGGCAAGCTGACCAGTCGCCTCAGCGAGTGGCTGCAGTTCGATGCGCCTCTTGACGAACTAGTCCTCAAGCGCGACATGCATCCGCACTCTGATCTGATGCTGCACACCGGAATGCTCAAAGGGTTTATGGATGGCTCACTTGGTTCGCACACTGCGGCGCTGCTCGAACCTTACACGGACGATCCTAAGAATTCCGGGCTGCCCCGGTATGAGGCGGACAAGCTGAATGAAATGACGAAAGAGCGCGTGCTGGCCGGCTTCCAGGTCGGTTTCCACGCCATCGGCGATAAAGGGGTCCAAATCGCTCTGGACGCGTTTGCCGAAGCAGAGAAGGCGGCGCGCGAGAAAAAAGTGAAAGCTCCTAACGGTGGCGACGACTTCCGCCTGCGCATCGAGCATGCACAGGTAACCTCGAAGCCGCAGATGGCGCGCTTCAAAGAGTTAAAGGTGATCGCTTCCATGCAGCCCAGTCATCTGCTCACCGACATGCATTGGGCACAACACCGTCTGGGGCCGCAACGTGCCGCGCACTCTTATGCCTGGCTGGAGCTTTCGAATAAGGGCGTAACCCTGGCGTTCGGAACCGATTATCCGGTCGAACCAGTCACTCCCTTCCGCGGTCTGTATGCTGCGGTAACGCGGAAGAGTGAGGACGGCAAACTCGAGTATTTTCCCGAACAGAAAGTCTCGATGGATCAGGCAATTGCTGCATACACCACCGGAGCCGCCTTCGCCGAGTTTGAAGAAAAGGAGAAAGGCAGACTTATCCCCGGAATGCTGGCGGATTTCGTTGTCCTTGACCAGGATGTGACCGCCGTGGCTGCCCAGAAGTTGTTAGCCACGAAGGTGCTGCGTACCGTCGTCGGGGGGAAAACAGTGTACGAGGCGAAGTGAGCGCGGGAATAACCTGCCTTGCAGGTATTTCTCGGCGACCAAATCCCAGAAAGCATAGTGTTCGAGAGCTGCAATAGCTAATAGTTTTATACTATCCTGGAACGCCAGTCTAAATTAGACCCACCTGGTAAAACGAAATGGGTGGTTCGTGCGTCTAAATGGACAGCGTGATTTTTACCTGCGTCGCGCCCGGGACCAAAGCGCTGAAACGGGTATAATGAGCGAGATTTATAAATTTGGAGGAAGTAAAATTATGGATTCGCGCGCAGGCAGTGTTTGGGTGCGCATGAAGGCCCGTCGGTGGGTCTACACTTTCAGTATTCTGGCCACTTTGTCCCTCGGCATCCTCATTGGGACCGTGGTTTCTTACGGAGTCAAGGGCAAAGAAGGGCAAAAGACCTCTGACGCGACTCCGCTCGTAGTGCCGCCGCCGCAACAGCTCTCCAACGCATTTTCGCAGATTGCCAAGCAGTTGGAGCCCAGCGTAGTAAACATCAATACCGAATCGACCATCAAGAACGTGGGTCGTCGCCGTCGCGGACAAGTTCCGGGCGACGAAGACGGCGGCGGTGGCATGGAAGATTTCTTCAACCGCTTCTTCGGCGGCCAAGGCGGTCCGAGCATTGACAGCGGTCCCGTCCGTGAGCGCTCTCTGGGCTCCGGCGTCATTGTGGACTCCAAGGGCTACATCCTCACGAATCGTCACGTCATCGACAAAGCGGATCGCATTCGGGTGCGTTTCCAGGACGATCCACAAAATGTGCAGCACGATGCCAAGGTGATTGGCTCTGACCCGGAGACCGATCTCGCAGTAATTAAAGTCGAGACCGATCGAGGCTTGCCCGCAGCCAAGTTGGGCAACTCTGACAGTATGCAAGTAGGCGACTGGGTGCTCGCAGTGGGCAGCCCGTTCGGTCTGAGTGAGACCGTCACCGCGGGAATCGTTTCGGCCAAGGGACGCAACATCGTACCGGGCCGGCAATTTCAAACCTTTATCCAGACCGACGCAGCCATTAATCCCGGAAACTCAGGTGGGCCGCTGGTCAACATGGCAGGAGAGGTCATCGGCATCAACACCGCCATCCTTAGCGAAACCAATGCCTATGCCGGCGTCGGCTTCGCGTTGCCTTCCAATACCATCGTCCAGGTTTACAACCAACTGACCGGACCCGAGCACCGGGTCTCGCGCGGCTCCATCGGCATTATGTTTGACGCGCAGGAGAATCCGGCCATTGCGCGCGTCTACGGATCTGGTTCCGGCATCACGATTTCCAGCGTGGTAGCGGGAAGTCCCGCAGACCAAGCCGGACTGAAGGTTGGCGACACCATCACGACTCTGGAGGGCAAGAAAGTCACCAAGGGCGACGATCTGGTCTCTGAAATAGCTAGCCGCAAGCCAGGTTCGAAAGTGAAGCTCGGTTTCATCCGCAACGGCAAGCAGGAGGACGCGACGGTAACCATTGCCGATCGCGCTAAACTCTTTGCCGCCCGTCTGGGTGAAGAACCGGATAATGGCGATGAGAGCACGCCCAAGCAGAGTAAGTTCGGCGTAACCGTCCGAAACCTGACTCCGGAGATGGCCGATCGGCTCGATATTGCGGCCGGAAGAGGCGTGATCGTTCAGGATGTGAAACCCGGTTCCTTCGCCGAAGATGTCGGTCTGGGGCGCGGAGACGTTATCCTGGAGGTCAATAAACAGAAGGTGAACAACGAGGACGAGTTCGCTCGGATTGAGGCCAGCTTGAAGAGTGGCCAGGATGTGGTGTTCCTGGTCCACCAGCGAGGTTCTGGCAAGCAGGACGGGACGGTCTTCCTCGCCGGCACACTCCCGTAACTTTAGACTAGCCCAATCGGAACTGGTACTCTCTCTTGCAATCAGAGATGATTACGGTGCCAGCTTCCCGTTTGGGCCTGTTTATTTACGGGAATGCGTAGGAGATTTTCTCAGATTGAGACGCTTAATCCCAATTCGTGCCGGATGGCGAAGCGCCGTCACTAGCGCCTGTCTCATAGCATCTGTCCTTCCAGCGGCGACTGCACAGACCTCGACTGCCAATGCGAGGAAATCTGGCGAGCCCGCAGCCACACATGCGGCGGCGGCGAAAACACCAACTTCATCCCGTTCCACGACGAAGCACAAGGTTAGCGCAGGTGCAGCAGCCGCCACCCGTGCAACATCACGTAAAGCGACACGATCGAGTGCGCGAAAGAAAAGAACAGCTCGCGTGCGTGGACAGAAAAAAATTGATGCGGATCGGGCACAATCCATCCAGGAAGCTTTAATCCGCGAGCACTACCTCAACGGCCAGGCGACAGGAACCTGGAACCAGGCCAGCGAAGACGCCATGCGGCGCTATCAGGCCGACCATGGCTGGCAATCTAAGACCGTGCCCGATTCGCGCGCTTTGATCAAGCTAGGCTTGGGCCCCAGCCACGACCACCTGTTGAATCCGGAGAGCGCAATGACGACAGGACCGGACGCGCCGCGGGTCGCTTCCATACCTTCGACAAATGCGTCATCTTCGCGACTCGACCGCGCCTCTGCTCCCGCTACGACCGCTCCCGCCGAGCCCGTTCCCGCTTCAAATCCGAATAGCCGCGACTCTTCCAGCCCGCAGTAAATCACCCGCAGTAAATCAATGGAGTAAGACCTGTCTCGAAGAGCGTGGGTGGGGAAGTGCTTCAATCCTGAAAGGACCGGCTTGCAAGATGTCTGTCTCGGATTGGAACTGAAGCAAAGAGAAAAGCGGAAAAGGCTGAGTGCTAATTGCTGTTTTTCCTGTAGCTTCCGGCCACGGGCCGCGGAAAATACGGCAGCGGCTGTGCGCTGACAATGGCACGAGGATTCGCTTCGACCAGGGCATCCGCGACTTCCTCGCCGCAGATGACGGCGGCGGCATCGCGGGCAGTTGAGAGCACCGGCACCCGCTTCGCGGTATCATGCGCATCGGTGGCGAGCACGTGAACCGACTGGCGCTCGAGTAGCCACTGCGCGACTCGACGCACGTGCTCGCCCCAGAATCCGGTGAGCGCCGACCCGGTCATCTGAATGACGCAGCCTTGCTCCGCCCACTCCACAATGCGTTGCGGGCTCTCGCGAACAATCGGATTGCGCTCGGGATGGGTAATGATCGCAGTCATCCCGCAGTCCCCGAGTTTGAGAAAAGAATCCGTGGTTTGAGGAGGAACGCTGTAGTTGCTGAGCTCGACCAGCATGTACTGCGAACCTTCGATCACGTAGCGAGTAGGGTTCGAAAATGCGTCCTGCAGATTGTCGTAAGAAAGATGAAAGTCGCATCCCAGGCTCAGCTTAATGGTGTCCCCCACAAGCTGCTGCAGATGTGCGAGCACCCCCTTCAGATATTCGCGATCATAGTGATAGCGATCATTCGCGTGCGGGGTAGCCACCATGTGAGTAATTCCATCCGCCGCGGCCATGCGGCACATGGCGACCGAGACGTCCCAGGATTTCGGTCCATCATCTACTTCCGGCAGAATGTGAGAATGAATGTCGATCACGGTTCAAGGCTGCGGGAGCGGCCGGCAGTGGGCTCAACTTGATTTAAGCAGATTCAGGTGGAAAGAGAAAGCGGAAGCAAATGATGCGAAAGTCTTCAATTGCGGAGGTCGCAGAAAAAACTGCAGAAACTCCCAAGCAGGTTGCATTCATCGGACCATGGACTGGAACCGGATATTCTCACGCTCTCTGCGGATCTCCTCAGCGACCTTTGCGATTCAGCGCTTAGCGGTATCGTTCGCGAATGAAATCTGCGATTCCGGTATAGGCTTTCGCCAGAGTTTTTTCATCTGGCAGGAACACGATACGGAAGTGCTGCGTGCCAGTTCTTTGGCCGAAGCCGGAACCGTGCACAACCATCACATGTTTCTGGCGGATAAGTTCCTTCACAAATACTTCGTCGCTCTCAGGGATATCGATGCGCGGGAAAGCGTAGAAAGCGCCGCGGGGCCTAACACAGCTCACACGGGGAGTGGACTCGCACCATTGTTGAGTGAGATCGCGGCGTGAGCGCAACTTGCGCCGCACGTCCACGAGATGGTCCTGCGGGCCTTCGAGAGCAGGCCTGATCGCATATTGCTCCGGATGGTTGGCGCAGAGGCGCGCACGCAGCAAACGGTGAACACCTTCGGTGTAAGACTTCACCGCGGCCGCTTCGCCCGAGACCATGCCCCATCCGATGCGCCATCCCGGAACGAGATAATTCTTCGACATACCGCCGAAGGTTACGCAAGGAAGGTCAGGCGCGACTGAGGCAAAGGCGATGTGCGGCGTGTCTTCAAGAATCAGTTTGTCGTAGATTTCGTCGGAGAAAACTACAAGATTGTGGCGGCGCGCCAGTTCTGCGATCTGCTCTAGCATTTGCCGCGAGCACAGTGAGCCAGTGGGATTGTTGGGATTGATCAGCACGATGCCACGAGTCCGCGGCGTGATCTTGCGTTCGATGTCGGAAAGTTCAGGCTGCCACGTGTCGTCTTCACTCAAATCGTAGGCATTGAGCACAATGCCTAGCTTGCACAGAACGGCCGAGTAGAGCGGGTAGTCAGGACTCGGTGTGAGGATATTCTCGCCCGGATCGACCAGGGCGCTGATACAGAGGTCCACGGTTTCACTCACACCGGAGGTCACAAAAACATCCTGCACCGTCGAAATGCCCTTGCGCACAGCCTCGCCGCGAATGGCATCGAGCGCTTCAGGAATCCCCGGCGACGGCGCGTATCCATTCTTGCCGTCGCGCATGGCTTTGTGGACTGCGTCGATGATGTGCGGCGGAGTCTGGAAATCAAAGTTGAGCGGGTCGCCGACATTTAGTGGCAGAACTTTGTGTCCCTGCTTAATGACTTCATCAGCCACGCATGCCAGATCGCGGATGGCATAGCGCACGCCGTGGAGGCGCTTGGCAGCGCTGACTTCGCGGGTTTGGGTGATGGGCATCAATCAAATTCTAACCGCAGAGGACGCCGAGGACGCACCGAAATCTGGGTCTTCACGCAGCTTGCTTGAGGACAAGCCTTTAGGTAGTGTGCGCAGCCCAAAGAAATCATAAAAAATACATACGGCCAAGACAACACCAAGGGAAGACCAACCAGCAGCCATAAGCCCCGCTTTTTAAACTTGAATAGTCCAAGCGCAAAGAGATGCAGCCAGCAAGCCCCGAGGAAGGCACCACACGAGCGTCGGGGTCCGCGCGGGAGAAAATCCATGAACCGAAGCCAGCGGATAGAGCAAAGCAAGCGAGCTCAAAAATAGCCGTCTCATCCCGTACGCTCGTACCGTTTCAAAGCCCGGCGTCCTCGGCGCGCTTTCGCGGTGAAAGCTTTACTCCCCTCGATCGATCTGCGCTTTCTGCAGCCTGTCCGAATAATCGACGTAGATCGACTTCCACTCAGTGTAGAAATCGATGGCGCCGATGCCGCCTTCGCGATGGCCGTTGCCGGTCGCCTTCGTTCCGCCGAATGGCAGGTGCACTTCGGCGCCGATCGTTGGGGCGTTGATGTAAGTGATGCCCGCGTCTAGGTCGCGAATGGCAGAGAAGGCCTTGTTCACGTCTTTGGTGTAGAGCGCCGACGACAGACCGTACTCGATTCCATTGGCGATTCCAATTGCATCTTCCAGGTCGTCACATGGAATGATCGCGACTACGGGGCCGAAGACTTCTTCCTGCGCGATACGCATCTGAGCATCGACGTCGATGAATACCGTCGGCTCCATAAAATATCCATACTCGTACTTGCTCTCGGTCAGACGGTTGCCTCCGCAGACCAGCTTCGCACCTTCATTCTTGGCGATGTCGACGTAGCTGAGATCGGTGCTGAGTTGGCGCTCGTTGATCGCCGGTCCCATCTCGACTGTTTCGTCCAGGCCGTTGCCGACTTTGAGTTTTTTTGCGCGTTCGACGTAGCGTTCGATGAACTCGCTGTACACGCCTTTCTGCACGATGATTCGGCTGGTTGCGGTGCAACGCTGGCCGGTGGTGCCGAAGCCTCCCCACAGTCCGCCTTCGATGGCGAGACCTAGGTTGGCATCGTCGAGGACGATCATAGGGTTTTTTCCGCCGAGTTCGAGCGAGCAATGCTTGAAGCTTTTCGCGGCGCTTTGTCCCACGATGCGGCCCACCGCGGATGATCCGGTGAGTGAGATGGCGCGTACGTCAGAATGTTCGGTGAGCGGCGTGCCCACATCAGGGCCGAAGCCGGTCACGATGTTGATGACGCCATGCGGCACGCCGGCGTCGGCGAGGGCGCGCACCAGGTTAAAGGTGGAGAGCGGCGTGTCCTGCGCGGGCTTAATGACGCAGGTGTTGCCGCAGACGATTGCGGGGAGCAGCTTCCACGAAGGGATCGCCATGGGGAAATTCCAGGGCGTGATCATTCCGCAGATGCCGATGGGTTGGCGCACGGCCATGGCGAATTTGTTGGGCAGCTCCGACGGAACTGTCGGGCCGAACATGCGGCGTCCTTCGCCGGCCATGTAGTAGGCGCAGTCGATTGCCTCTTGCACGTCGCCACGGGTTTCGGCGAGAACCTTGCCCATTTCGCGGGTCATGTCGCGAGCGCATTCTTCTTTGCGCTCAATCAGAATCTCAGCGGCCTTGAAGACCAGCTCGGCGCGGCGGGGTGCGGGGACCAGGCGCCACCGGGCGAAGGCACGCTTGGCCGCGTCCACGGCGGCGTCCACGTCGGCCTTGCCGGACTTCTGAAAGATGCCAACTACGTCGCGGGTGTCGGCAGGATTGCGGTCTTCGAAAGTCTCTCCGGTGGAAGACTCGACCCATTCGCCGTCGATGAAGTTCTTATAAACCTTGGTCGGATTAGTGTTGCCAATAGTTGCGGGCGTGGGCAAAGTCTCGGTTGCCATGATTGCCTCCTCGATGAATGCCGAATATTGATCGTACAGCGGGCACTGGAGGTGCGGCAAGGGAGGCGCTGCTGGCTATCAGCCTTCAGCTGTCAGCTTACGGCTTTTGGCTCCAAGCGATTAGCTGGTGGCCTGACCTCGGACTTGGTGGACTTTTGATGAGCCGCGGGCGAGAAGGCGAGTTCTAGTCTACCGTTCTAGATTGTCGGGCTGGGGTAATATCGGCTAAAAAAAACACACCCCTTGGGCTAAAAATCACTACGTCCTGGCGACAGCTTCTTCGTTCACCCTGATTCGCGGTGAACCTCAAAATGTTACCCGTAGCGCGAACTGAAGGACTCGTGGCATGTGAGCGCTCGTGGCATACAGAAAGCTGGGCGTGTTCACCGCGCTATTCAATCCCGACCATCGCGTATGGTTGAAGATGTTGAACGCTTCTGCACGGAACTGAACCGCTAACTTCTCGGTGGGCTTGAAAACTTTAAACACCGACATGTCGAAGTTGGTACGATGAGGGTGGTTCAGGCTGTTGCGGCCTGAGTCGCCGAAGGTCAGGCCTTGCGGCAGCGCATAAGCCGCGCAGTTGAAGAGTAGCGCGCCCTTGGTGTTCGGCTCAGAACAGCGAGGGTCGGCAGTGGCGTGAGGATCTCCGATGCGATCGGCGTAGGAGCCGATTCCGCTGGTGCCATCGGCCACGCCGGCATTGTCGCCGGAGGGGCCATCGACCACGGAAAACGGTACGCCGCTTTGCGAGGTCATGATGCCTGCGACCTGCCAGCCACCGAGAAACGTTTGTGTGAGTCCCTTGTGTGCGAAGAACGGCAGCTCATAAATCCAACTCATGGTCAGGATATGGCGCTGATCATAGTTTGAGCTGGCATAGTTCTTGTGAACGTCGTAGGAGTTCACAAAGTTGCTATCAACGTTGTCAGTCTGCCGATTGAGTGGCAATCAGGACAGCCAAGCCTTGTGCGCTCTAGAATCCCAGTGGCATCGACTTCGCCGCCTCTAGAGTGACACGTTGCTTGTGCTTATAAGCCAGATTGGCCATGTGTACTGCGATCGCGGACCGGTAGCCAATCTCAGCTGGCGCATTCGGAGTCTTGCGACTGCGTATGCAGTCAATCCAGTTGCCCATGTGGTCCTGATCCGGAGTCTCTCCCGGAAGCGCTGTGCCCTGCGAACGATTGACCCTCTCGGGTGAGTAGCGAATGCGCTCCCCGGACTCCCCTTTCACCATGTCCGACTCTCCTAAAGTGTGCTCGATGGTTCCGTCACTGCCTAGGAAGTGTTCGCCCAATCCGTAGTGGCTGTTGCTAAAGGTGGATTGCCAGGTCACGACGATGTCCTTGGGAAAATCGAGGGTGACCGCGATCGTGTCAGGCACTTCGCGCCCATCCTTTTCGGAGAATATTCCGCCAGACATGTAGGCTGCGTTGGGTAGCGGCAGATCGAGCGCGCTCATGATCCAGGCAAACTGATGCACTCCATTCTCGGCGACATTGCCGCCGGCAAACTCCCAAAACAAACGCCAGTTGATGAGCCGGTACGGATCGAAAGGCCGGTCTGGCCGGCCGTTGAGGAAGGCCGTCCAGTTCACATTTTGCGCCGTGCAATCGGAAGGAACCGGACGCACCCACTGGCCCTTGCCGTGGGCAGTGTTGCGGCTCATCCACGAATTTACCTGCGTAACTTTTCCGACAATTCCGTCCTTGACCCACCTTCTCGCGTCGGTCAATGCACCTCCACTTTCCCACTGCAGGCCGATTTGGACCACGCGGTCGGAATTCTTCACCGCGTCCAGGCATTGGTCAGCTTCTGGGATCGACCACGCCATGGTTTTCTCGGCATAAAGATCTTTGCCCGCGGCCAGAGTGTCGAGAAAATGCCGGGCGTGGGCGTGCAATGGGCTAGCCACGATGACAGCGTCGAGGTCTTTCATGTCGAGCAGGCGCCGATGATCATTAAATGTCTGAATGCCGGGCGCCATCTTCTTAGCTTCGTCGTGCCGCCGGGTGTAGACGTCGGCGATGGCCACCAGTTGGGTGTTGCGCACCGCCATGACTTCGTGAAGCAAATCCTGCCCGCGGTTTCCCACGCCTATCATCCCGACGCGGATACGATCATTTGCGCCGAGTACCCGCGAAGTCGGATACGCCAGAAGAGTTGCTGTACCCAAGGCTGCCTGCTTGAGAAAATCACGTCTGCTGTTGTCTGTCACGATGGAGTCCTCGAAAAACTGCTCACAACGCCCCGGCATCTTGCAAAAGTTTTTTCATACCTGCCCAACTCTGACGCGATGACTCTTCTGGCGTGCTACCGCCGTTCCAGTGAGTTTCCAGACTCACCGCGAATTGGTAGCCATCGCGCTTGAGCGCTTTGAACTGCCCGGTCCAATCGACGACGCCTTTTCCCATGGCCGCCCAATCGTATCCTTTGTCCTTCTTTACTGCATCCTTGCAGTGGCAGTGACCGATGCGGTCCTTGGGCAAAAGATTGTAGCCGTCGGGATACGGCGTCTCCCCGCTGGCCGCGGCGTTTCCCGGGTCCCAGTTGAGCATGAGATAGGGAGACTTCACTGCATTCAAAACCTTGGCAGCTTCGGCCCCCGTGGCGGTATTGAGACCGGAATCATTTTCCAGAAGCAAGACGATACCTTTCTTGCCCGCTTTGTCGGCGGTGTCCAGCAACTTTCCATTTATAGCTGCACGATATGGAACTTGATCCTCCAACCGCCAGAAGTCGAAGCAGCGCACGCGATCACTGCCGAAGGCTTTCGCCATTTCGATGGCGCGCTCCAGAACTTCGTCCTGCTGATCGAAGGTGAAGTCAGCGTGGAAATCGTGCGCTGTGCTGAATTCCGATTGCGGAGCGCCCTTCCAGTCCACTTTGAAAAGCGGACTGGCGATGTCGGTCACGCGTAAGTTGTATTTCCGCAGTATGCGTTGCGCTTCCGCAACTTCCTTCGCGTCCAGATTGACAACGTTTTTTTTCCACATGCTGCGCAGCTCGATCCACTCCATGCCGAATTCGCGCGACGCAACTTCGCAGGCGCGACCAAAGTCCTGTGAAATTTCGTCATTGATAACGGAAACTCGGAACGGCGACTTCAGAGGCTTTGCGGCAACCGCGTTTGAAGACTTTCGCTGCGGATCGCCGCCGGAGGAGCTCGTGGGCCGAGAGCGCGACTCGGGCTTCATCAAAGCATAACCGAGCGGCGAAGCGGTTATGGTGGCGGCTGCCATCGCACCTAATCTTGACAGGAATTCACGACGTGCGAAACGAACCGGCATGCGTTCCTCCTTGAGATGAGCTCCGTGACTTGAATTTCACACGACGAGGGGTTCAATCCTATCACTACCGGGAAATTGACTGAAGGACGTCATCGGCGTGTTCGTAGGAAGTTAGAATGTCCGGTTTTTGTAGCCCATGAAATGTCCGGTTTAGGTTAATCCAGCAGCTCGTGGCGCCCGGTTTGTGGTTGACGTCATGGCCATGCCTTGGGCCCTGCCTGGTCTTCGGGTGGGCGTTTCATTGCGCTCGAGCGTGAGGCAGGGCAGTCGTATGCTTACTTCATAGTGCCAGCCCTGAGCGGCCCAGAGCGCAAATTGGCCGCAGCCGGCTTTGATATCTCTCCGCATGGCCGCACGGTTATCTACAGCCGTGTTGACTCGCTTGAAAGCGACATCATGCTGGTCGAAACCTTTCGCTGCCGCCTTACTGAATGTCAAAGCCGTTGTCGATTGTCACACGGTCGGGTGCTGGCTTCGGTTCTCTAGCGCCACCTCTTCAGTTTCGGCCAGAGCTGAGTGAGGGAACCAAACTTGGCTCGCTTGCAGATGAAGACGGGGATTTCTTTCTCCAGGGCATATGGATGGTCCGCCGATCTGCCCACATATTCGACGTGCTCCCAGAGTTGTTCGAGAACCCCTCTCTCGTCATCCAGGACGATCATGCAGTTTCCCGAGTAACCTTGCGGTCCCCAGAGGTAGTAGGACTGATGGCCGCTGAGAGCGCGAGGGAGACCGTAGCGAGGACCGAAGAAGTCGATGGCGCCGGCCTGTCCGTAGTCCTGAGCGAAGATGCCGCAATCGTGGTGTTCGTCTGCGGGGATGCGGTCCCACGCTTGAGCGGTTTCGGCGACGATCTCCTGCCAGCCGAATTGGTCGGAGTACCACTGCGGCAGAGTTGCGCGTGCGTGGCTGTGCTCCATGACCGGGAGCTTGAAGGGAAGATACTTCATGTACGCCATGAAGCCGTCCGGCGAAAGAACCGGGATCACCACAGGCATGAGATGAGCGCCACTGACGAGCAGGATGATGATCATGGCGGGCTTCAGCCAAGTGCGCCGTGGCTGCTCAACCGCAGACTCGATCACGACTGCCCCTGCGGCCAGCAGCATGGGGTAAATCGGGGCGAGGTAGTAATTCTTGCCGTGGAGCGCGAAGAACACTGCATAACAAACTAGATAGCTCCAGCCGAGAAACCGGTAAGGCTTGAGTCGCGATGAGAAAAAGAATGCCAGCAGGCCTGTAATCCAGATGGGCGCGGTGAGCGGATGAAGCAGCAGAGTCTGCTGGAAGAAGTATTGAGACGGTCCCAGCACTACATTGCGGCCTTCGGCTTTGATGTTGCGCATTAACTCGAGGAAGGGCCAATGGTAGTGAATGTTCCAGAGAAGGTTGGGCAGAAACACGAGGAAGGCGGCCAGACCTCCGAGCCAGATCCATTTATTACCGAAGGCGCGACCCTGTTCGGTCAGCAACAATCCGACGACGATTCCGAAGCCGAAGAGGGCGATGGAATACTTTTCTTCCATGCCCAAACCGGCCAACACGCCGAACCAGAGCCAGTAGCGGGGATGGTTACGTTTGATGGCGAGAATCGCGAAATAAGCGCAACCCATCCACAGATTGGGTTCGAGGCAGTTCGTGCCCAGCAGGCTGCCGTTCGAGAGGTATTGCGGGGCGACCAGTATCGTGACTGCGCTGAGAAGGAGAGCGAAGCGCCGGCCGCCGAGTTCGCGGGCGATCACGGCCGTTTGTATCACCAGGACTGAGGCGGCGAGGGCGGGAAGGAAGCGAATGCTGCGGAGGGAATCTCCGAGCAGCATTCGACTGATTCTGGCGAGGAAGGGAATGAGCGGAGGCTGATCGACGTATCCCCATGAGAGGTGGTTGGCGCACGCGAGGTAGTCGAACTCGTCGCGGAAGTATCCGTAGCGGTTGTTGAAGTAGATGTGGAAGAGCAGCTTGGCGAGGGCGATGCCAATAACTATCAGCATGCCGTCGACGAGGAAAGATTCAGGGCGGCGAGTTGGGGTCGAAAGCGCAGGCACGATAGTGGCCATAAAGGAGTAAAGAATAGCCGAAGTGAGGAAAGGTGTGTCATGGGAGTTATTTTCTTCGTGCATGGCTGCGGTTGCGGGCGCAAAACGATGCCGACACGAAGGTAACGAGCCTAGTTGATTACCTGTTTTTCGCGCCGATGGGCTTGTGATAAGGTTTGTCTTACCGCATAGTCACTGAGGTTTAGCAGGGTTTTCGGCCAAAGTGTCTTCGTCAAATCGCAAATCCGGAATCCACGTTGCGTGGAAAACCGTCACCTACCGGAGCGTAGCGCTTCTGGTGCTGGCTGGCGTCCTGGCATTTCTAGGCGCCGTGCGACTAGCCTTTCCGCAATTCACTGCAAGCGCCATTCAGGCTGCCGACGGTGTAGCTGGCCGCGTTTTGGAGCGGGTGGCGGGTATGGCTCCACAGGTTGGGATGGGGACTTCCACTGCGCAACAGGCTCACTTTACTGCATTGGATGGGACTGTGCGCGTGAAGAAGAGTACCGGGAACAGTTGGGTCAACGCCGACTACAACGTTCCCTTGGAAAAAGGCGATGTGGTTCAGACCGGTTCGGAAGGCATGGCCAAGGTTGTGTTCAACGACGGCACCAGCTATACGGTGAAACAGGATTCACTGATCGTGATCGAAGAGAACTCAGCCAACGACCAGCAGCAGACCAATATCGCGGTTGCGGTGAGTACGGGAACCGTGGATCTTTCGACCGCAACGTTCGTTCAAGGTTCGAAGTCGCAGGTAATAGTGGCCGGGGCCACGGCCTCGCTGGCGCCGGAGTCGGCTGCGCAGGTGCACAATGATCCCAAAGGCGATCAGCACGAGATCCTGCTGAAAAAAGGAACTGGCGAAGTCACCCGAAACGGGGAAACCGTCCGCCTAGCAGACTGGGAGAAAGTAACCTTCCAGGCCCAGGAAATACACATGGCGAAGGCGAAGGAAATCGGGCCGCCTACACCTATTTCTCCAGCCAACATGATGCCCATTTTCGTTTCTGGAGAAGGCACAAAAGACGTGGAGTTCTCCTGGACCCCGATGGCTAACGCCGCTGGCTACCGGCTGCGCATTTCCAGAAATCCGTACTTTTCCTCTACGCTGGTAGACAAAAGAGTTAACACTGCAGACGTGACCGTCACCAGTCTGGGGGAAGGGGCTTATTACTGGATGGTCCAGTCCTACGATGCCGCCGCCAAGGAGTCGGTGGAGAGCGAAAAGAACCGATTCACCATCATTCCCAAGGGGAAACAGACGGTGGCCATTGATCTGGAGTTGGATCCGTTTGTTCAGCATGGACATGTGATTGAAGTGACCGGTAAGACCCAGAGTGGAGCGCGGGTGATGGTCAATGGCCGGGAAGTGCCAATGATTGGGCCGGATGGCACGTTCCATTTTTTTACGCCCCCGCTGCCAACCGGCGAAAGCGTGATCACGGTTACGGCGCAGACCGCACAGGGCGGGGTGAACACCCAGCAGAAGAAGATCATCATTCAGTAGCGCTAGGCTGTGGGGTGGAAGGAACCGGTTCGGGAGTTAGCCCGAAACCGGGTGGACAAGAACTTTCGGTTAGTGCGGAGTTGTGGGGTATCTCATAAGATTTAAGGATAGCCCGCATCGGGTGGCACAGGAAGTAAACTGGGGTTTGCCCCCGGTAGCACGGCGGTAGCAGGAAAAATCGGGAAAGAGTTTCTTCATGTCAACCAACGGCTTCCATTCCGGCGCAACGCGCTCGCACAATCTCAGGTCGCTGTTCAGTATCTTCTCCAGCGATCTAGCCATCGATTTAGGCACAGCCAACACCCTGGTTTACGCGCGCGGCAAGGGCATTGTGGTGAACGAGCCCTCTATCGTGGCGATCAACAAGAACACCGGCGAAGTGGAGGCCGTAGGCAAAGAAGCCAAGGAGATGCTGGGCCGCACACCGGGCAACATTGTCGCCATCAAGCCCATGAAGGATGGCGTCATCGCCGATTTTAAAGTCACTGAGAAGATGTTGAATTACTTCATTCAGAAGGCGCACAACCGCAAGATGCTGGTGCATCCGCGCATCGTAATTGGCGTGCCTTCGGAAATCACGCAGGTGGAAAAACGCGCCGTCATGGATTCCGCGTACCGTGCCAAGGCTAGCGAGGTGCATCTGGTGGAGCAGGCCATGGTCGCGGCGATCGGAGCGGGCCTCCCGATTACCGAACCCAGCGGAAACATGGTGGTCGACATCGGCGGCGGGACCACGGATATTGCAGTCATTTCCCTGAGCGGCATCGTTTATTCGCGTTCTGTGCGTATGGCCGGCAACCAGATGGACGAAGCCGTCATGAATTATCTGAAACGGAAATATAACCTGCTGATCGGTGAGCGTACGGCCGAGCAGATCAAGATGGAAATCGGATCGGCGCACCAGCTGGATAAGCCGATGACCATGGAGATCAAGGGCCGCAACCTGATTGAGGGTGTGCCGAAGACGATCACCGTTGATGATGGCGAAATTCGCGAGGCCCTCAGTGAATGCGTTTCCACCATCATGAATGCCATTCGCGTTGCGCTGGAGCGCACGCCTCCTGAGCTTTCGGCCGACATCAGCGACCGTGGCATCGTGCTGACCGGCGGAGGAGCGCTGATTAAGAATCTCGACAAGCGGATCCGTGAGGAGACCGGATTGCCGGTCTCTATCGCGGACGATCCGCTGTGCAGCGTGGTGCTGGGCACCGGGAAGATGCTCAGCGATTTCAAGCTGCTGAGAAAAATTTCGATCGAATAGCGGTGGTTAATGGCCAGTGGTCAGGGGCGAGTCGAAAGGGAAGAGAGATTTCCTTTCGGTTCCGACAGACCATTGCCAACTGGCCACTGATCACTGGCCACTGACCGCTGATGTTATGGAAACCGTCCTCGGCCGTTACCGCAATCTGATCATTCTGGTGGGCGTGTTGTTTCTGCAGGTGCTTGGGTTAGCGGTGCAGGTCAAGCGCACCAGCGATGCTGAATCTACACGGCTGATTCGGGTGTGGGCGGTGGGCGCAATTACTCCGCTGGAACGTAGCCTGGTCTGGGGCCAGACCTATAGCGGCAATCTCTGGCATAACTATTTTTATCTGCGCGGGGTACGGGCGGAGAACCGTCAGCTTAAAGAACAAATCGACCAACTGCGCCTCGAACAAGTACGGCTCAACCAGGATGCGGAACAAGCGCATCGTTTGCAGGCGCTGCTTTCCTTCAAGGAACGGTACATCTCCAAGACCGTGGCGGCACAAGTCATTGGCTCAAGCGGCAGCGATCAGTCCCGTTCCGTTTACATCGATAAGGGAGTCAGCGACGGTATCGCGCCGGATATGGCGGTCATTACCACGGATGGGGTGGTCGGCAAAGTGCTGAGCGTGTTCCCCTCCACGTCATTGGTGTTGCTGATTAACGATCAGAGTAGTGGCGTGGGGGCCATTCTGGAAAAGTCTCGCCTGCAAGGAGTGCTGCGAGGGACCCCGAACGGCGAAGTGATGCTCGAGCGAGTAATGAGCGACGAGCAAGTTGCGCCGGGCGAGACATTACTTACGAGCGGCGGAGACCAGATTTTTCCCAAAGGCTTGCCCCTGGGCCGGGTGGCGAAAGTTGCGGGCACGGATTCCGGCTTGTTTCTCAACATCAAGGTAAAGCCGGCGGCAAATTTGGGACGATTGGAAGAGGTTTTGGTGGTTCTCGCGAAGCAAGAGCACCAGGCGACCGCAGAAGCCACCGGCAGGGTACGGACGGTCGATATCATGGCTCAACGTTTGCCGTCAGTGCCTGATAAGCCAGCGGTGAGCGCCGGCGGCGCAGGCGCCGGTGTTCCTGGGACTGCCGCAAATGATGGAGCGGCCAAAACTATCACTGTGAAGCCACAGTCCCAAGCTGGCGGGAAGCCGCAGACGTCGGCGCCACCGGTTAGGCCGAAGCCGGCGGAAAGCGATACCACGAGACCGCAGGGATCGATTTCGATGACCGGCGTTGCGAACGAGGTAGGAACGAACCCCGCATCCGGGGTAACGACTGCGGCTCCACCAAAGACTGTGATCTCGCCCGGCAAGCCGGCAATCTCTCAACCGAAAACTGCAACCCCCGCAACTGGCACGCCCGCAAGCGAAGACGACTCCCACTAGCGTGCCCATTACTTACACATCTGGCGAACAGGTCGAAGTCTACCGGTTTCGCGTGCCGGTGACGGTCGGCGTGCCATTGCTGGCGCTTTTTCTGCAAGCTTTCGTGCCTCTGAGGTTTCCCTTTTTTTCCATCTTCGATCTGCCGCTGCTGGTGACGATTTTCTTTGCCATGGCGCGACGCAATCCCGTTTCTGGCCTTCTGACTGGCGCCCTCATTGGGTTGATCCAGGACGCACTTACTCACCGCGCGATAGGTCTTTATGGCATTGCCAAGACTGTAGTTGGATTTGGCGCTTCGTCATTGGGGGTGAAGCTGGATGTGGAAAACGCCGGCGCGCGTTTCTTGCTTACGCTGGGATTTTACCTGGTGCATTCCGCAGTGTATTTCACGGTGGCGCGCGGAATGGTGAGCTTGACGCTGGATTGGAGCTGGAGCCGCGGGGTGATGGCAGGACTGGCGAATGCGGCGGTCGGTGTGGCGCTATATTTCGTGCTGGACAGGTTCAAGCAGAGAACCTAGAGGCAGGCTTCGGGCTTCGGCCTGGCCAGCAAAAAGGTCCGGCGCACCGTGACCTTCGTCACCGAATCGCTGACCTGGTGTCGCATGCGCCGGAATACAATGGGATAACTACCCGAAAGGATGAGCCAAGGTGGGGTCCACGACAATGATATGTGGCCGGGCCTGTGAAGCCCGACGCCTGAAGCCCGACGCCTGATGTTCGGCCGCGACGAAAAAGTATCGGCGCTCCGCCTGACGGCGGCGCAGTACATCATCCTCGGCATCTTCCTGGTGCTAGCGTATGGACTGTGGCGGCTGCAGGTGATGCAGAGCGAGTATTACTCCCTGGCAGCGGAAAAGAACCGCATCCGTAACGTCCCCATTCTCGCTCCGCGCGGGAAGATCGTGGACCGCGAAGGCCGCGTTATCGTCGACAACTATCCTTCGTTTTCTGCGCTATTGCTGCGCGACTCGTCGCGTGACCTTAACGCCGACGCTGATCTGATTGGGGCCGGTTTGCACATGGATCCGAAAGAGGTGCGCGAGCGTTTGCGTCACTTCTCCGCCCTGCCGCAATACCAGCCAATCTTTCTGAAAGATGACATCACGCCCGACGAATTGTCCTTCATCGAGGCTCACCGCAACGAATTGCCGGAGTTGGACACGATCGTGGCGCATCGCCGGCTGTATCCGCGCAACGGGTTCATGGCGCATTTGATCGGGTACGTGGGCGACGTTACTGAGGACATGCTCAACCATCCCCAGTTCGAGCTCTACAACCCCGGTGACGTAGTGGGTATTTCCGGTGCCGAACGGCAATACAACACCATGCTGATGGGGCAGAACGGATCGCGGCGCGCCTTGGTGAACAGCCACGGGCGTGAAGTGGGTCAGCTGGATACAAAGGATGCAGTGGCCGGCAAGCAGCTAAAGCTGACCGTGGACATTGATTTGCAGATTGCAGCGGAACAGGCGCTGGAAGGCAAGAACGGCGCCATCGTGGCGATGGATCCGAGAACCGGTGAAATCCTCGCTATGGCAAGCCGGCCCAGCTTCGATCCCAATGATTTTGCGGTTCGCGTCTCCCGCGATGAGTGGAACAAGCTGGTGAACGATCCTGATAAACCGCTTCTGAACAAGGCAATCCAGGCGCAGCTCGCGCCCGGTTCCACATTCAAGATCATCATGTCGGTGGCTGGCTGGCAGGAAGGAATTGCGCAGACTCTGCATGTGAACTGCACGGGTGGCGGCGAGTTTTATGGCCGCCGATTCGGCTGCTGGGTGAAAAGCGGCCACGGCTCAGTGGATCTGACCAAAGCGATCTATCAGTCGTGCGATGTCTTTTTTTACACCTTGGCGGAAAAGCTTGGCATCGACCGCATCGCAAGGTACGCAACCGCTCTGGGACTGGGGCAGAAAACTGGTATCGATCTGCCGAATGAAGTGAGCGGTGTGATGCCTTCGGAAGAATGGAAGATCCGCAACTTCAAGCAGAAGTGGTTTGCCGGGGAAACGATTTCCGTCGGCATCGGCCAGGGTGCGGTCGCGATCACGCCCGTGCAGCTCATGCGTGCTATCGCCGCAATCTCGATGGGTGGTCGAATGGTTGTGCCTCACGTCGTAGACCCTACAGGACTTCCACAGGGATATGTTGAGGTCAATCACTACAGGGATGTGAAGAACATTCCCATTGACGCGAACGGGTGGAACCTCATCACCGATGCTATGGGACGCGTAGTACTACCGGAGGGCACAGCCCCATCGGCGCACATTCCCGGAATTGATATAGCCGGCAAGACTGGGTCGGCGCAGGTGGTCTCCCTTGCCACAAGGGCGAAGCATGCTCACGACGAGACTCTCAACCAGAATGGATGGTTCGTGGGATTCACCCCGAGGCGTAATCCGGACATCATTGTGGTCGTGCTGTTCGAAGGGGGCGAGCATGGGAGGTTGGCGGCGCGCCTGGCGACGCAGGTCATCAAGGCTTACGTGGACAAGCAGCGCCGCACGCCGACGAAGATGGTGGAGAAGCCAAAGGCTGGAGGCGAAGTAGAAATGGGAGGTGTGTGGACCGTACCTGCCGCCGAGGGAGACAAGGAAGTCCTGGAGGGTGGGCGATTCCTCGTGTCCCTGCCGAGGAAGTCGCTGCCGATTGCGACCGTGGCGCCGGGGCTGGATTGAAATCTATGTTTCCGGAGTTTAAGACACGAAAGGCAGTCTGGACGAGAACTCCCTTTCAGGCTTGTGATAGTGCTCGCGGGCAAGGGGTCCTTCGCGTTGCTCAGGATGACAGAATTGAGAACCGAGAACCGAGAAGTGAGAACTGAGAACTGATGTCGCGCTACGTTTCATTTCGCGATTTTGACTGGCTGCTGCTGGGCTTCGTGCTCATCATCTGCGGCTTGGGCGTCATGGAGATTCAGAGCGCGACCGTACATACGAAGTTTGCCGGTTCCCACATCAAGCAAATCTACTGGGTGTTGGGAGGCGTGGGGGCGATGTTTTTGGTTAGTCTGGTGAATTATCAGGCGCTGTTGGACAGGATCCACTGGTTCTATATTGCTGGCGTCGCCTCACTGATGGCGGTCATAATTTTCGGCCAGAAATATCTCGGGGCGCGGCGCTGGATCAAGATGCCTGGTGGTAACCATTTCCAACCTTCGGAATGGGTGAAACTCATTCTCATTTTGGCTGTGGCCAAATATTTTGCTGACCTGCAGCAGCGGGAGCTTTCCTGGCCCGATTTCCTCAAGGCGGGGGCCATCGTCGGATTTCCCATGTTGTTGGTTCTGGCTCAGCCCGACCTGGGCACGGCCCTCACCTATTTGCCCATCGCCATCATGGGCGTATTTTTGGGAGGCCTGCAGCTTCGGCAGGCGCTTGCCGTGGGTTTGCTCGCGGCAGTGGCCGTCGGGGCAGTTTTCTTTACCCCACGGGTTCACGTGCTGAAGAGCTACCAGAAACAACGGCTGACCAGTTTCCTGGAGCCTGACGCCGATCCCCAAGGGTCGGGGTATCAAGTTACGCAATCTCTGATTGCGGTGGGTTCGGGAGGCCTGTGGGGCGGTAAAGGCTCGCAAACCCACGGGGCTTTCCTCCCCGTGCCCCAGACCGACTTCATTTTCGCGGCCTTTGCCGAAGAACACGGATTCGTAGGAGCTCTGGGCGTTCTGCTGTTATACTTCATAGTGCTAATGCGTTTGACCCAGAACGCGCAAACCGCGCCCGACCGCGCTGGCACTTTCGTGGTGATGGGTGTGGTGGCTGTGCTTAGCTTCCATATCCTGGTCAACGTCGGCATGGTGGTTGGTTTTATGCCAGTCACCGGAATACCTTTGCCGCTAATGAGTTATGGCGGGTCTTCCGTTCTATTTATGTTCATGGCGCTGGGCATGGTGATGAACGTCCGTATGCGCCGTTTTGTGAACTAGGAATAGGGAAGATGACAGGAAGCAAACGCCGCACTAGCCAGGCGCGGCCAGAAAGAATCTCGATCACCCTCGCGTAAAGAGGGTATTTTTACCGGCCAGAACAGCGATGTGAGGCCGGGCAGGATTGAAGCAAGAAGGTTGCTGGGCAGGGAACGGCCCCCCGACCGGAAACGGTCTGAGAGAGCGGTCACAACCCCGGCGGACAAAAAGCGATCAGTGCAAAAGATTCCCAAGCTTGAGCAACGGATTCGGCCATGGAGGGAACTCCACAGCCCTAGCCGTCCCCTACCCGGGGCCACTGTCGCATCGCTCGATCCTCCCGATCTACTCCCGCTTTCGTCCCGGTGAAGCCCGCCCTTTGTTAGTGGCGGGACCGGAGTGCGAATGAACAAGGAACTATTTGTCTCTTCGACCCCCCACGAGACCAAGGTGGGCCTGGTGGAAGACGACCTACTCGCGGAGATCTACCTCGAACGCGAGAACGAATACACCCTCGCTGGATCCATTTACAAGGGCCGTGTGACCCGCGTGCTGCCCGGCATGCAATCTGCCTTTGTCGACATTGGCCTGGAGCGCGACGCGTTCCTCTACGTTTCCGACTTCATGGAACTGGAGGAGCACGATGAAGATGTGACTGACGTCGTGCCCGCCAATCGTGCCGTGCCCGACCTGCGGCCTCAGGCTCCGCGAACGGAAGGGCAAGCACAAATTGCGGCGGCAACATCGGCCGGAGAGATCAATGAATCGGCAGGCGAAGTTGAGCAAGCCTCCGATCAAGCTCAAAGTGATACCGGGGGCCAATCGTTGGCAACCGGTAGCGCTGTGCCGGGTTCATCCAACCCCCCTGAGGATCGCGGTAACTGGCGCGGTCGCAGGCGGCGGCGTGGAGGTCGCGGACGGGACGGCCGTGATCGCGGGCCTGAGCCTCGTTTCGCGCGTCCTACGTCGCAAATGCCCGAGACTGCGGCACCCATCCAGGAATCAAGTCGCCCCAAAGAGTCGAGCTTCAGACGTGAGACGGGCCGCACTCAGCAGTCGGGTCCGCCGCCGGGTTATCAGCCAATCCTGCTACCGGGAGAATCCATTTCGAAGTACCAACGCTGGAGCCAGCCGGGGCGGGATCAAGCTTCGCGAAGAACGGCTGTCGACGAATCCGTTTCTGCAGCTTCAGTGGACTCTCCCGTACCGAGTGCAGCAACTTTTCCGGAAGACGAGCCATTCTTTGCCTCGGCATCAACCGTTGCGGAGCCGCTGCATGAACAACATGACGATTTGCGTGCCGAGCACGACGAAAGCCTTGAGGCGGCATCGACTTCCGTGGACTGGAATCGCGAATTTCGCCGCCCGGAACCCGCTGGCGAGTCCGTGAGCACTGCATCGGCGGCTGCTCCCGCCCGCTCGGATGTGGAATCGGAGGCACACAAGGAAGAGAAGGTTGCCCACGAGCCCTCGTCCATGGATGAGGCGGTCGAGCATCGCGCTCGCGTGGTGGAGGCGGATACACCTGCATTTGCCAGGTCCACTGGAACGGTGGAAGAAGAAACCATCGATGAAGAGGAAGCCGAAGCCATTCACTACGGGGAAGAAACCGGCGATGACGGGACCTTCGACGAGTTCGAAGAGGAGACTCGTGCCGCCGCGGAGCAAGTGTCCGGGACTCCTGGGCAGGAGATGTCGGCGACCGTAGAGTCAGTCGCTGAAATTCAGGAATCCGCATCTGCGGACGGGGTGAAGGAAACTGGAGCTGCAGAGACTGCGGAAGAGGCCGAAGAGGATGACAGCCAGGAGCTGGAGCTCGAGGAGGCACAAGCTGAAGCCGAGGCTCTTCTGGATGCCGAGGCCCGCAGCAATGGCACAGTGGATGCCCGGGTGGAAGTGAGAGCTCCGGCCGCAACCGCCAGTTATACGCAGCGCGCGCAGCGTCCTCGGCCCGGCTTTGACCGCCAAGGCGGGCAGCGCGGCCGTCGAGGCGGTGGACGCCGATTCCGGCGTCCCTCGCAGCCGGTGCCGCAGATCAGCGAGCTACTCAAGGAAGGCCAGGAAATTCTGGTCCAGATTGCCAAAGAGCCCATCGGCAAGAAAGGTGCGCGCATCACCAGTCACATCGCGTTGCCGGGACGCTTCCTCGTCTACATGCCGACGGTGAACCACGGCGGGGTTTCGCGCAAGATCGCTTCCGACGAAGAACGCCAGCGGCTCAAACGCATTGTGATGAGTGAGCGCGAAAATGGCCATGGCGGCTTCATCGTGCGCACTGCCGCGCAGAGCGCCAGCGAAGATGAGCTGCGAGCCGACATTCGATTCCTGAAGGGGCTGTGGAACGAAATCAAGACTCGCGCCGAAAATGGCAAATCCCCGGCGCTGATCTATCACGATTTGAACGTAGTGGAGCGCGTATTGCGCGACCAGGTAACGTCAGATTTCTCCGTGATTTGGGTTGACACCGAGCCCGAGTACGAGCGCATTCTGCGTTTCTTCAACCGCTTTCAGCCGGGGTTGGTGAAGCGCGTGAAGCTCTACACTAAGGAGACGCCGCTGTTTGAGCAGTTCGGGCTTGCAGAAGAGATGAACAAGGCCCTCAAGTCGAAAGTGTGGCTGAAGAGTGGGGGATATATCGTAATCAACCAGACTGAGGCGCTGGTGGCCGTCGACATCAACACCGGCAAATACGTAGGTAAGACCGCGCGCCTGGAAGACACGATCGTGAAGACCAACGTGGACGCCATCAAGGAAATCGTGCGTCAGATTCGCCTGCGTGATCTGGGCGGGATCATCATCATCGACTTCATTGACATGGATGAGCGCCGCAACCGCCAGCGCGTAATGCAAGCTTTGGAAGAAGAGCTGCGTCATGACCGGGCTCCGTCAAAAGTCCTGCAGTTTAACGACTTCGGCCTGGTCGCCATTACCCGCAAGCGAGTGAAGCAGTCGCTTGAGCGCACCATCGGCGCGCCCTGCCCGTATTGCCAGTCGACGGGCTATGTGAAATCGGTGACAACGGTCTGCAACGAGATTTACGTGGAGATGCGCAAGATTGCCAAACACCTGGAACACGAAGACGTAATGCTGCGCGTGAACCCGGAGGTGGCGAAGGAATTGAAGTCGAACAACGGCCGCTTGCTGAACGAGATGGAAGAACTCACCAAGCGTACCATCATCGTGAAAAGCGATCCCGCACTGCATCAGGAACAGTTCGACATCAACTAGGCCAACCATACTAGCTTCCCGATTGTGCCATGGCTTTGACGGCTGCGTCAGAGTAAGCGCGTAGCTTCTGCACCGATCCATGGATGGCTTTTGCCATCGCAGCGGCATCGCTTTGCCCGGCCAGTTTCGCCGAGCTGCCGGCATCTTCGGTGACCGTGCTGGCGATGTCGAGGAGAACGACCAGAGCGTCGGCGTGAAGCTTCCACAAAGAAGACATGCTTTGACACCGCTTGAGCTCTTCCTTTTCAGTGATGATACGGGCGGAAAGTGAAACCAGTTGTATTAAGGTGCGAGCCAGGTCGGCGCGCAAACTCTTTTCCTCAAGATAGCTGGCGTTGTAGGCGTCGGCTTCTTCGGTTGTGAGGGTCAGGTTGAAGAACCGCATCGGCACCACCTGACGATATTTGGGATCCGCCACGCGGACGAAGACGCGGATGGATTCTTCCACCCGGCGAAGCTTACCTTCTTCCATCGAAATCTGTTGCGGCGTTATTGACGGGGGTTGAAACACCGCCGCTGGAAGGGGTGTTTTTACCGAGGTGCGCGCCGGTTTCGCGGCTGCGCCTGCACCGCCCGAGGGCCGGGAGTTTGGGTCGCCTGATGACGTCAACAGCGATTTGCGAATGGGGGGGCGCCGGTCGAGTTCCTTCTTGAGCTTGGACACGCGCCGGAATTTTTCCAGCGCGCTGTCATAATCGCTCTGCAACATTTGTCCTTCTTCAATCGCGGCCACGTGTTCAACCGTGACCTCTACACCATCCACTGTACTGAGGATGCTGCCACCCATATCGTCCAGGGCACGCGCGAATACTTTAATCTCCCACAACGCCTTGACGAATAACTCATCGAATCTCGCACCGAACGCGGCGTTGTAGGCCGAGACCGTCGCCAACACGCCGGGATGATAGAAAGAAGAATCGAGCCATTGCTTCAGTTCGCGCACCCGCGAAATGATTCCGGAGTCGATCAGCGCGTTGAAGTCACGAAAACAGCCAATCTCTTCGCGCAGAGGATCGAAGCGCCGCAGCAACTGCACGTGCTCTTCGGGGAGGGAGGGAACATCGGTGTCAGCCAGGATTTCAATCAGCGCAATCTCGAAAGGAGAAAGCGGCAGCGCGCCATCAAGGCCATAGCCGCGTTGCTCCCACTGGCCTTGAACCCGAGGATGGCGATAGAGAAAAGTGGCGATCAAGTCAGTTTTGTCGCGGTTGATATAGCTGGGCTCGCGGCGGCGAACAAAGTATCGGAGTAAGGCCTCGGCGACTTCGGAGTCGGTTTCAGGAGTGAGTGCCTGGCGCAGCATGGCGGGGGTGATCGCCATATCCAGCAAGTGCAGCCAGCGATACATCCGGGAAAGAGTCGTGGGAAGATCGCGCTCGGAATGCCGCAGCGAGTCCTCGTCGAGGCCTGCGGGAATGGGCACCTCGCCGCCCAAACTTGCCCACATGAGCTTCTGGTAGAAACCCTGGACTGTCGCCAGAATACTCAGCTCAAACTTAAGATCCTCAGCCAAACAGGCTCCTGAGAGCGGGAATTCCCCTCGTCATTATTAGGAATTCTTTACTAATGTCTAAGTAAAGACGAAAGTCACTTTGGTCGCAAGTTACCAGCGGAGCGACACCGTCACGCGAGGTATTGCGGTGACCGCGGTACATGAACTTCCGGGGGAGTGTGAACGTGAGCCATCAGAAAACGACAGTTTTATTGCCGTACACGAGGACTCGGTTTTCGATATGCAGGCGGACGGCGCGGGAGAGGACAACTTTTTCCAGGTCGCGGCCCTTGCGAATGAGATCTTCGACCGTATCCTGGTGTGAGACGCGAACAACGTCTTGCTCAATGATGGGACCGTCGTCGAGCACTTCGGTGACGTAGTGGCTGGTGGCGCCGATCAGCTTTACACCCCGTTCGAACGCTTGATGGTAGGGGCGGGCGCCCACGAACGCGGGCAAGAATGAATGATGGATATTGATGATCCGCTGCGGATAGCGGTTCACGAAATTGTTCGAAAGAATTTGCATGTAGCGGGCCAGGACCATGAAGTCCGCTTTGTGCTCAGTGATCAGGGCCTGGATTCGTTCCTCTGCCTGGTTCTTGTTGTCTTTGGTGATGGCGACGACTGCGTAAGGAATCTTGTGGAAATCGGCGAGCGGTTGATTGTCGGGGTGGTTGGAGATGATCAGCGGAATGTCGCAGGCGAGTTCACCGCTCTGGTGCCGATACAGAAGATCGATCAGACAATGGTCATACTTGGAGACAAAAGCAATCATGCGCGGACGCTGGGACGACTGCGCCAGACGCCACTTCATCTGAAACTTCTCGGCAACCGGCGCGAAGTGTTTGCCGAAGTCGGCGAGATCGAGGTCGAAATCTTTGGGATCGAACTCGACCCGCATCAGGAAGAGGCCAGACTCTTCGTCGGCGTGTTCGTCGGCGTGCAGAATGTTGCCGTCGTGCCGGTAGACGAAGTCCGCGATGGATGCTACTTCGCCTTTGCGGTCGGGGCAGGCTACGAGCAGGATAGCGGACTTCTTCATGGGGTAGTCCCGGCGTCCGTGACGCTGGCAAGACGTTGCAAGCAACGCCTCTACGATATTGTTCGTCGAGACGCCGTTCGCCGCGTCTGGGTTTGTCACTACTTCTTCAGATCCTTCAAGATCTCGCGCGCGGCATTGGCCCCTGAGCCGCCCGTCAAGCCCGCGCCGGGATGCGTACCACTTCCGCACAAATACAAATTCTCAATCGGCGTTCGGTAACGCGCCCAATCCAGCAGCGGCCGCATGGTGAAGAATTGGTCGAGAGCCAGATCGCCGTGGAAGATCTGTCCGCCAGTAAGGCCGTATGTGTCTTCCAAGTCCTGCGGAGTGATGATCTGGTGCGTCAGAATCAGCTCGGGCAGGTTGGACGTGTATTGCGCGAGAGTCTTAACCACAGTCTGTCCCAGCGGCTTGCGTTGAGTTTCCCAATCGCCTTTCAATTTGTAGGGTGCGTACTGCACGTAAATGGACATCACATGTTTGCCTTCGGGCGCCAGCGTGGGATCGGTCAACGACGGAATCGTGGCCTCGAGATAGGGATGCGGGGAGAAATTGCCGTACTTGGAGGCGTCGAACGCCCGCTCCAGATAATCGATCTCATTCCCGATGTGAATGCGTCCGGTCAACGCGGCGGCATTGCCGTTTTTCAATGCTGTGAAGTTGGGCAGACCTGAGAGTGCGAGGTTGACCTTCGCCACGGTTCCGTTGCCACGATAGTGCTGAAGCTTCTGCACGAAGTCGGGAGTAAGGTGCGTGGGATCGGTCAGCTTAAGCAGCGTGCGTTTGGGATCGGCGTTGGAAATGACGGCCCTCGCATCGATCTCTTCCCCAGTGGAAAGAATCACGCCGCTGGCCGCCCCGTCTTTCACGCGAATTTCTATGACTTCCGCGCCGCTGCGGATTTGCGCCCCCGCAGCCTGCGCGGCTGAGGCCATTGCCTGGGTGAGCGAACCCATGCCGCCTGCGGCAAAGAATGCAGAACCCGCGGGATGCGCGTCTCCGGCTGCACGAATCAGAAGAACCAGGGCGCTGCCCGCCGACCACGGGCCCAGAAACGTGCCGAACACCCCGCGAGCAGCCACCACCGCGCGAAGTAGTTCGGTCTCGAAATATTCGGCCGCGAGATCGGCGACGGCCATCGGTCCCCAACGGAGCAGACGGTACATGTCTTTCTTGCCGAGATTGCGGATGGCGCGGCCCGTCTTGAGCATGCCCCAGAGATCGCCGCTGCTGGGGTGGTCAATGTTGGGCGGCGGCGTAGCGAGCGCTTCGCCAATGACACGGCCCATCTTGCCGAGTGATTCCTGAAACTCGGGATATTTGGCCGCGTCTTTCTGGGAGAAGGCAGCGACTTCCTGCGCGGATTTTCTGGCGTCCTGGTAGAGCGAAAGCGCGCGCCCATCGGGCGTCAGGGCAGTGACGCTCACTTCTGGAGTGATTAACTTCAAGCCATGCTTTTCGAGCTTCAGGTCGCGAACGATGTCGGGGCGGATCGGACCTGCGGTGTGTGCGAGCGTTGAGCAGCGAAAACCGGGATGAAATTCATCGGTAATGGCCGCGCCCCCCACCTGAGGGCGCCGCTCGAGCACCAGCGGTTTGTATCCTGCCTTCGCCAGGTAGAAGGCGGTGACCAGCCCGTTGTGTCCGCCGCCTATGATGACGATGTCGCGCTGGTTGGCCGTGTTCTTGCCGGGCATGCTTAGGCGGCTCCCTTCACGTCTTTGAGGATTTCGAGTGCCGCCAAACGTCCCGGCGCGCCCATGATTCCGCCGCCCGGATGCGCCGCCGAACCGCAAATGTAGAGGTTCTTGATCGGCGTCCGGAACTGCGCCCACCCTGCGATGGGGCGGAGGAAGAACAGTTGCTCCAGCGAAAGCTCACCCTGAAAAATGTTGCCTTCGCTGAGGCCGAACTCGCGCTCAAGATCAAGCGGCGTGACCACCTGTTTGTGCAGGATGATGTCTTTGATATTGGGAGCGTACTCGGCAATGGTGTTGACGACGTTGTCGCCGAACGCTTCTTTCTGATCATCCCAGCTAATACCGGCACGCAGCTTGTATGGAGCGTACTGTACGAAGCAGGACATTACGTGCTTGCCGGGCGGCGCGACTGAAGGATCGGTGAGGCTGGGGATGACCATATCAATGTAAGGGCGGCGCGAAAAATTTCCGTACTTCGCGTCGTCGTAGGCGCGCTCCATGTATTCCACGCTGGGCGAAATTGAAATCGCTCCACGCAGGTGTGCGCCCGGACCGGGCATGCATTTGAAATGCGGCAGGGCATCGAGCGCCATGTTTACTTTGCCGGACGAGCCGCGGTACTTGTAGCGGTTTACTTCTTCGAGAAAGTCGCCGGGGAGATGCTCGGGCTCTATGAACTTGGTAAAGGTGAGCCGCGGATCGACGCTGGAAGAAATCACATCCGCATAGATTTCATCGCCGTTGCCGAGCACGACTCCCTTGGCGCGGCCGCCCTTGACGATGATCTTTACGATGCCCGACTGGGTGCGAATCTCAACGCCCACTTCTTTCGCAGCGTCGGCGATGGCGTTCGAAATCGCACCAGTTCCTCCGCGCGCGAATCCCCAGGCACGAAAAGCGCCGTCGATTTCTCCCATGTAGTGGTGCAGCAGCACGTATGCCGTTCCCGGCGAGCGCACCCCGAGAAATGTACCGATGATTCCCGAGGCCGACATGGTGGCCTTGAGCACGTCGGTCTCAAACCATTGATCGAGAAAATCAATGGCGCTCATGGTCATGAGCTGTACCTGGTTGTATTTATCCTCGCCGGAGAGCGCTTGGAAGCGGCGTCCGATGAAAAGCAGTTTCATCAGTTCGCGCGGATTCAGCGTGGCCGGATCGGGCGGCACCATGCTGAGAATGGGTTTCACGAAGCGGCACATGGCCTGCATGGCTTTACCGAACTCGTCGTAGGCTTCCGCGTCAACCCGAGAGTGGCGGGCAATTTCGCGGTGCGTCTTGCCATGGTCGTTCACTCGCCACAAGTGATCGCCGTTCGGCATGGGCGTGAATGTTCCGTCGAGCGGGAGAATCTCCAGGCCATGGCGGGGAAGGTCGAGGTCGCGAATAATTTCCGGCCGCAGCAGCGAGACCACGTAAGAGCAGACCGAAAACTTGAATCCGGGGTAGATTTCTTCTGTGACTGCGGCTCCGCCCACGATGTGGCGGCGTTCAAGCACCAGCACTTTCTTGCCCGCTTTCGCCAGGTAGGCAGCATTGACGAGGCCGTTGTGGCCTGCGCCGATGACGACCACGTCGTATTTTGATTTGGACCCGTTGGAAGCTGCCATATTTACCTTTTACTTCCCGGTGTTCGCTAAAAACCGCAGGGATTGTAGCAGGTGCGGCCGCGAATAAGGGTTCGAATATTGTCTCGGAAACTTCCATCACCGAATGCTTCGTGTCTGTGATGAAAGAGCGGGAGGCCGAAGAAACTGCGTCAGGCTTAGAGCCCGCTGGGAAGGATGGTCCAGCTTCGCAAAGTGCTCAACGACGATGACAGGATTGGCTGCATGCGCGTAGAAAAGTGACTCGCTAATTCTATCGAGAACTGAGTGTTTTGTCTTTAGGCCTGCGTGTCAATCAGCCGTTTCGGAACTCTGCCGAGGAGTTGGGCTGAGACGGGTGGAGGGATAGCTCTTTTGGGCTGGGAAGAAACTATGTTGTAGAGGGTTCTATTTTCAAACGCGAGAATTCCGGGTTGGGGCGCGGTCGGTGAAATTTCAAAGAGCGGGATGCAACCGACGAGTGCTGCAGGAAGTCAACTGGTGTTGGGCGAGGAAGATCGCGACAAGTTAAGCCACAGCAGCCGGCAAAATTGGATAGCGCTGAGCCGGGGGTGGGACCC
>Ga0207684_10000812_pt1 | contig 36095 bp, 37 predicted proteins | sample KBSK5501metaG_FD_184342 | JGI IMG/M metagenome (GOLD analysis project Ga0207684, IMG submission 184342) | Corn, switchgrass and miscanthus rhizosphere microbial communities from Kellogg Biological Station, Michigan, USA - KBS K5-50-1 metaG... | ecosystem: Host-associated > Plants > Roots >... | reverse complement strand
ATCATCACGAGTACCAGGTAATTGTAAATGAGAGTGGACTACTCTTGTGTGAAAAGTGCGGAACCGCTCTTCCTCTAGAACCAGAGTCATTCCGTCGCACCATCACTATTTCGGGGCCTTCCGAACCCGGATGGTTTGTGTGGCGCTGTCCTAATCCACTTTGTCGTGCAATGAACATTCGTCAGGCTGACAATGTCGCGGATATTGAGCGAGAGTTTGATACTGTCTGCTGCTAATAGCAAGTTTTATACCCTGGTTGTATGTGAAGCATACAGCCAGGGTATTTTTTCTGTTTATTGCCACGGCTTTTCGAAATCCTGTGAAGAAAGTTCAGTCAATTCCCATGCTCTATAGCCAGCCTCGGTGTCTTCCACTAGTATGGAGGGAGGTAGTCGTAATAACCTTCTGACAACCCAGACATCACCAGCGGCTCCAGAGACATTGCCAACTATGGCGAAGATGGCGTAGGAGGCGAGAGCGGGTGAGATGAGTGTGAAGATGATACCGGCCAGGGTTAGGACGACCAGGGGAGCTAAGCCCACTACGAGGTACTGGTTGCGGCGGAAAAGCTGGTTTTTAGCGCCGCAGTAGAGAGCATAAGGCAACTTTGTGCCAAAGTAGGGTTTGCCGCCCCATAGCAAAAAGGCGGCTGCGTGGATCAGTTCATGAATTGGTAAGATGAGGATGTAGCCTATGATGTTGATTACTATCCAGAACAGGAGGCTTCCGCCTCCTTTGATGCCCGGGGTGGAGTGGGTTTGCAAGGTGTAAGCGGCGTAGGTGAGGAGGCCGAAGAATATGGCGCCGATTATTAGCAGGAGAAGGCTTAATAGAGCCAGTGGGCGTAGTTGTTCTGGCTCAAGTAGTTCTATTTCTTCTAGTTTGCGTATGTGTCCGGTGTTTATGGCTTCTTGTTGCTCATCGCGTAGATGAGGGTGGAAGCGGTCGATTAGTATTAAGGGCAATGTTGTTTTCACCTTTAGAAGTAGTGGGGTTATCATATCACAATTGTCAGAGGGTGGACGGTATCTATGGTCGCTGTTATACTATGTATCCAGAAGCGTGCTGCTGAAAGGATTAGGACTTATGCGAGGTATTCCGGCCTGGAGATATCTGATAGGTATTTTCGCAGTTTTCTGGGTAGTTCTTGCTATTATGTTGTTTATTTCGGATGTTCCGTTCTATGTGATTACTTTGTCGCTTTCGATAATTTTGATACTGTCGGGTGCTGTTGTTGCTCTGGCCTGGGCATATCAGAACAATTGGTGATAATCTCCAACCGATGCTGTGAGCCTGTTAGGGTGCACTCAGCAGTCAGTCGCTAAGCTCTTTCTTGGGAGCAGCAGAGGCTGGAGGGTGTGGCACTCATGTGCCTGGTGTCCGGTCCGTACGTGAATAGGACACGACCTGGTTCCAAGACCTCGTATTAATGATGCTAACGCCAGCGACACCTCCAGCTACCAGGAGAACGAGGGCAAGGGCGAGGACTCCCCGTCCTGTCTGCACCCCATTGCTCGCCTCCAAGCTTTCCATCCGGCTGGCAATGGCTAACAGGAAATAAAGAGCACCAGCCCCAAGATTATAGAGCGCAAACAAGCGGAGCTGCCTCCTGAGCAGGCTCAGCATCCTGGCGTTCTCATTTTCTTCTTTCGCTCGTTGACCCACATACCAGATGGCCAGCGTTGCCATACTCGTGATGATTGCCAAAATGAAGAACCAGGCGCTCAAACTCACAGAGATTGTGTGATTGAAGACCAGTTCGAGGGCGCCTATTACGAAGGGAACGATCGCGTCGCGCAGATCGGGAATCCAGCTCCAGAGCGTGATGTGTATGGTAAACGTGTGCCAAACGGAAATCACCATCCAAAGGCTGACCAGGACGAGCAGCCAGCGCACCACAGTGAACTGCTGATAGCCAGCGCCTACGATAAGTGCTAAATCGGCGAGTGCCACACCCTGGATCACACTGAGCAGGGTCAGGTAGACCAAACTAAACGAGTCTGTGAGCCTCTGTTTCACCAGCAGGTGATGCCCCTGGGGTTCAGGTATAGCGTGCATGCGATTTCCCGCGCCAGGCAGGTGCCCGGTACGCGCATAGGTCACCACCGTGCGCCAGTACCCGATGGTAAGGAGCACAAAGCCACCTAGACTTCCAGCCGCCAGGAGTGCTATACCGAGCACGAGGAGTCCGTGCACCTCGTGCACTCCATTGCTTACCTCCAGGCTTTCTACCCGGCTGACCATGGCTAACAGGAGAAAGAGGGCACTTGCTCCAAGAGCGGAGAGCACAAACAAGCGGTGCTGTCTCTTGAGCAGGCTCAGCAATCTGGCATTCTCGGCTTCCTTGCCTGCTCGCCATCTCACATGCCACATGGCCAGAGCTCCCATAAGGTAGAGTAATGCGAAAGTGAACAGCCAGGCGCTCAAACTCAAGAAGATCGTGTGATTGAGGAACAGTTCGAGGATGCCGACCACGAACGGAATGCACGCGTCGCGCAGATCAGGAATCCAGTCCCAGAGCTTGTTGTTCATCATATAATGGTTCCAAATGCCAATCAATACACCAAAGTTGAACAGGACGAGCAGCCAGTTCATGAGCGTGAACTGCTGATAGTTAGCCGCCACGACGAGGGCCAAATCGGCCAGTGCCACGCCTTGGATCACGCTGAGAAGGGTCAGATAGATCGGGCTTAACGAGTCCTTGAGCTTGTGGTGGATCACGCGGTAGTGCGGCTGGGGTTCAAGGACGGATTGCATCGCATCTCCTTTCTTCCGGAGGACAGCACCTGTCTGCCAGAGAGCGAACTGACGAGAGAAAGACAACATGCTCGCAAATGAAGAGACCTACAGATAGTGTACATGAAAAACAGAACACCTACAACAAACGCGTCTGAACCGACTCCAAAGGAAGCACGATAGCGAGTGAGGTACTGGAGGTCTGCATATTGCAGCGTATATTTTTTTGTGGGATCGTGTTATGATAGTGCTATGGTAGCAAGGAAGGTGGACATCTCAGAGGAAGAGTAGTGCGTTCTGTTCTCGCATTGTAGCGCCTAATGCGCAGCTTGAAGAGGGTAACCATGAGCACACCTCTCAACGATGCATTTGTAGCCAATCGGGTAACGAGGAGTTCCGATCGATCGGGAGCGCCAGACACGCGCTTACGTGGGCGCAGACTCATCCTTGCGCGAGCCGTCTGGGTAGCAGCGGTCACCCTGATCGTGGCGCCCTTTACTCGCCACGCTCCCGGCATACTATACACTCCTTCAGACCATCTGCACAGGCGCTACATGTAGTTTAGGGCAACCCACCCCTGGCTCCGCACTGGCCATTCAGAAACTTGGCTTCTCCGTTGGCACTTATGCTACCTTCACCCTCGCGCTCACTCTCGCCTCAGCGTTCCTCTGCTTCACCATCGGTGCCGTGATTTTCTGGCGCAGGTCCGATGACTGGATGGCGCTCCTGGGCGCGCTGGGAGTAGTAGCGCTGGGCACAGTGAACGTCTCTTCTGTTTTACAGACGAGCCACTCAACATGGCGAGTGCTAGCCATCGTCATAAATGTATTCGGATATGGAGTGTTTTTCCTGGTCTGCTCACTCTTTCCCAATGGGCGGTTTGTACCACGATGGACGCGCTGGCTTCTCCCCTGCTGGGTTGCATCGGGGATGGTCTTTCTCATTTTCCGTGATGTCTCTTTCGCGTACCTGGTGCAAAATCTGGTATGGCTTGCAGTGGTAATCTTGCTGTTGATCGCACTATTCTACCGTTATCACTTTGCTTCCAGTCCACTCCAGCGCCAGCAGACCAAGTGGGTCATCTCCGGTTTATGTGTGGCAGGTATCATCAGTGTTGGGTTAATAGTGCCAACCCTTCTCTTCTCTTCTCTTCGCTGTGGCAAGCTGGCTCGTTGTATCAGCTTATTCTTCAGCCTGCCGAGATCGTCGTCGTGCTGATCGTCCCGATCTCCATTGGCCTTGCCATTCTGCGCTACCGGCTCTGGGACATTGATATCATCATTCGCCGCACGCCGGTCTATGGCACGCTGACGGTCTTGCTGGCTCTGATCTACTTTGGCTTGGTCATCGCTCTACAGTCACTCGTGCAGCTCCTAACCGGAACCATCTCTGGACAGCCTCTCGTCATCGTGGCCTCCACACTAGCGATTGCCGCTCTGTTCCAGCCCTTGCGCCGTCGCATTCAACGCATGATCGACCGCCGCTTCTATAGACGCAAGTACGATGCTGTGAAGACTCTGGCTGCTTTCAGTGCAACACTGCGTCATGAGGTGGATTTGAACCGGTTAAGCGAACTATTAGTGGCAGTGGTAGAGGAAACGATGCAGCCAGCACATGTTTCGTTGTGGCTGTGCCCTCCCAAACGCTCCAGCGAACAGACGACGAGGGCTCTCCCAATCATCGATACCGTTGGCAAAGCTTGAGGCAATAGATGGAGGAAAACAAGGATTCCAGCTACAGCTTTTGATGGGAAGTGTCCCGTCTGCTAACCTCAGCATCGCCAGCGTTGCGACTGATTTGTTGCTGTTGAGATGTGCGAAGGAGGTGACTCAGCGACGGTGGTAGGGTACCACCAGTGGACAACCAGCACCCGACAATGATGAGCAGGAATCCTATGATGATAGCTGCATCGAGCGGCTCACCGAGCAAAATGACACCGAGTAGGACGGCGACGGCCGGATTGACGTAAGTGATGACAGTACCACGACTGGCTCCGACCTCGGCTACAAGCGCGAAAAAGAGCAGATAGGCCAGCGCCGTGCAGATCGAGCCGAGCACAAGCAGGCTGACTATCACCTGCAGGTCTGGTACTTTGTTGGGAAGCCGCGTCACTGCTAATGGCAACAGCACAGTGGTTGCAGTGATACACATGACGGTCACTACTCCCAGGATAGGCAGAGCTGCAATGGTCGGTCGCTTGATCAGCAGGGCACTGGCGGCGTAGCCAGCAGCTGCGAGTAGGACCAGAACTGCCCCGAGCAACCTATGCGCATCTCCGCCAACGTCGAGACCCAGCAGGACAACCACACCGACCATGCCGATCAACAGCCCGATCAGGCGCAGTCCACTAGCCTGCTCACTCGGATCGAAGCGGAGCGCGAAGAGCACAACGAAAAGAGGATCGGCGGCGATGAGCAAGCTGGTCAGAGATGACGTGATGTGCTGCTCGCCGTAGCTGATCAACAGGAACGGTCCAACAATTTGCACGCAAGCAAGCGCGGCAACCACGAGCCAGCGCTTACGTAACGGTCGCAACACCTTTCGGTGGGCTGCCACAGGGAGCAGAATAATTGCTGCGATCCCTACACGAGCGAATACCACCACGGTTGGATCAAGTTCCTGAACAGCAACCTTGATGAATAGATAAGGAATGCCCCAGATCACCGACATCGAGATGAACAGCAGCCAGCCCTTGCGAGTCATGCTTTCTCCTGGGTGTGGTGTCGATGAGGAGCTCCTGTTCTCCATCCACTTTCAGCAACGTCTTGATCGATTATACTTTCTGGGGTATTGAATCTTGTTATGAGATTCCTGGTGTGCATCATCTGTGGGTAGCGACTCATTTCTTGCGAAGCATACTGAACCGAATAGTGATTCCCGAATAGTATAGCACATGCTCGGGCACCTCATCTTGGGGTGGTTCTATTTTTTCCTCTTTGCTGGTTTGCCATTGCTTCAATCCCTTTGCTATACTAGAGACAAACGAATGGTAAAAAGGGATAGCGTATCGTGATCGATATCTGTATGTTAGGGACATGTGGCATGATGCCGATGCCGGGGCGCTGGCTCTCTTGCGCTTTGATTCGTAGTGGGTCGTCGCTGACGCTTGTGGATTGCGGCGAGGGGACACAGGTGCCGTGGAAATCGCTGGGCTGGGGGTTTCGTCAGCTTGGTGCTATCTGCCTTACACATATGCACGCGGATCATGTAGCTGGTTTGCCAGGGGTACTCTTCATGGTGGCACATGCCGGGCGGATGGAGCCACTCGACATCTTTGGGCCTGCTGGTACTGGCTATGTTATTGAGGGGCTGAGACGGATTGTCCCTGAACTCCCTTTTCCAGTTCAGATTCACGAATTGAAAAGCGGCGAGTATTTTCCGCTTCCTGGCGGATTGCATGGTTCCTGTGCTGCTGCTGCGCATGGTGTACCCTGCCTGGCCTATCGTTTTGAATTGGATCGCAATCCCGCTTTTCTGCCTGAACAGGCGCAGGCCCTTGGTTTGCCGGTGCAACTCTGGTCAAGGCTACAGCGGGGTGAGACGGTGGAATTCGATGGTCAAATGATTACTCCTGCTCAGGTGCTTGGCCCACCTCGACGCGGCATTTCACTGGCGTTCATTACCGATACGCGACCGACAACGCAACTCAGCTCGTTTGCTCATGATGTTGATTTGCTGATCTGTGAGAGTATGTATGACAACGAAGAGGATTTGCCGCTGGCGAAGGCGCACTCGCACATGTTGGCGGAGGAGGCGGCGGGTATTGCTCAGACGGCAGGCGCGCACTCTTTGCTATTGACGCATTTCAGTCCTAAGATTACCGACCCGTCGGGGCCAGAAAAAGCGGCACGACGAGTTTTTGCGAACTCGCTTGCTGCTAGAGATGGGCTGGTTGTTACCCTTGAATATTCCTCGTAGAAGGAAAAGCGACAAGGGCAAACGGACAACGTTTGGTAAGCGCCTTTTCAAGTGGCCTTGCCCCCAGCTCACGCATCCGATACTTTTCAGGACGCTTCTGATAAATCCGTCGAGGAGTCTTCACTACTTCCAGAGCTTGATTGTTCTAAGGATGTTGAATCAACTAATTGCAGGTGGCCTTCATTCTTGAGGTGCAGATCGAAGAATTCTATGATCTTTTTCACATAGGCCTGGCGATCTTCGAAGTAAGCGCCACAGTGGTCAGCATTGGAGAGTAGCCAGAGTTCTTTTGGCTCTTGCGCTGCTGCGTAGAGCAATGTGGCATCTTTGGGTCTACAATCGAATCTTTTCCACCATGGATGATCAGAATAGGTCTGGGTGCAATGAGCGCAATATCGCGCAGTGGCTCAACCTGGTGAAAACGGTAGCCTGCGCGCCACCACAGCAGGTAATCGGCTATCCAGGCAAAGGGCGCAGACGGCAGGTGAAATGTACGGTGGAAATTATACTCAACGACCCCGCGATGGGTGGCAAATGCGCTATCTACCACCAATGCCTCTACTTCAGCGTTGCGGGCACTGGACATGATGGCGACTGCCGCACCCATAGAATAACCTACAACGCCGAGATGATTCTGCGGTGCGCGCTCTTTTGCGTAGGCGACTGCACCTTGAAAATCATTGATCTCCCGGTAACCTAGTGTCAAAGGGGTGCCGACTTCTGTGCCATGCCCATAGTATTCAAAAACCAGGACATTGTATCCCGCTTTCCAAAGATGTGCGGCTATACCGAGGAACTCAGACATACGCGAACGAAATCCTGGACATACCAGGATGGTGGTTGTGGCTTCCGGGCAAGGAATATAGTAGCCACTTACTTTATGGTTTCCGTGCAGTGGTGGAAAAGTAACAGCCTCAGCAGGTAGTCCAAGTTCATAAGGACTGAAGGTATAGTGGTCAAACGCATTGAGTTTTTTTGGTCGTGTGAGTGTTTCCACGACATATATGGCTCCGGCAAAAAGTAATCCCACAATTCCAATACCGCTGCTTAAGCCGCCGAATAAGATCCGTTTTAATGAAAAACGAAAAGACTTAAGATTTTGTAATTGCAACATGAAAGTCCTAAACCATTCTAGCGTGTAATATGCATGAAAGGACGATTGCCGATAGTGCCCATTCCTTAAGTGGGTGTGATATAGACGAGCTCTGCTTACACATATTATAACGTTTTGACAGACGAATTTATGCCTGCTTCTTTATATAAGTACGCAAAATAGCTGAAGTGGGTTCCGAGACTTTTCAATCGAAATAATTCATTCCTTAAAGTTATGATAATGATAAAAATTATATATTAGAATAATATCAGAAAGGGAGTTACAATTATCTTAAAAGGAATATGGAGGTAGGAGTGATAAAGAAAGAGCCACAACCAGCAGGTACTATTTCTCCGGATAAGACAATACAGGCAAGAGAATATACCTCCAGCATAATTGGGTGGATACTTCGGGGTGGTGTAATTTTGAGCTCAACAATCATTTTGCTTGGCTTTCTTCTCCTATTAGCACGTTCAGGGGGAGAATCGGGGCCTGGATTGAGCATAGGGACATTTCCGCACACGTTGGGCCAGGTATGGTCGGGTTTACTTATGTTTCAACCCCAGGCGATTATTGCGTCAGGGTTACTTCTTCTTATAGTCATACCTGTGGCTACCGTTATCACGTCGGTGGTGGCTTTTGCGATTGAGCGTGATCGCCGGTTTGTAGTTATTGCGTGTGTTGTTTTGGCAATTTTGATTACAAGTATGCTGATTGGGAAAGGTGGTGGATGATACATCTCTCGCTTGTAGTGCTTTTACTCATCTTTGGTGGCTCGGTGCTCGCGGGGGTAGTGGGTTCACTGGTGGGCCTGGGTGGTGGCGTGTTGCTTGTGCCAATGCTCACTCTGGCCTTTGGTTTACCGATACAGTATGCCATTGGAACCAGCATCGTAGCGGTCATAGCCACATCAAGCGGATCCGCGGCGGCATATGTGCGTGACCATTTAACCAATATGCGTGTGGGATTGTTTCTGGAGATGGCGACTACTTTCGGAGCGGTCAGCGGCGCATTCCTGGCGGGGTTTCTTGTTCCTCATTTGCTTTTTCTGATGTTTGGTGTTGTTCTGTTAGTTTCTGCTGTGCCCCTGGTTTTTAAGATTGGTGAGGAGTTGCCCACAGGCGTGCAGAACGACCGCTGGGCAAACTGGCTGCATCTTTCCAGTAGCTACCCTGATCGTCAATTAGGACGTGAAGTGCCTTACGAGGTGACACGAACACCTGTTGGGCTAGTGATGATGTACGTGGCGGGAGTGCTCTCGGGGCTGCTGGGTATAGGTAGTGGTTCATTGAAGGTGATAGCAATGGATACTGTAATGCGCTTGCCGATGAAAGTTTCCACAACTACCAGTAATTTTATGATTGGTGTTACCGCCGCAGCCAGCGCGGGTATCTATTTTTCACGCGGTGATATTCCTCCATTGATTGCTGCTCCCGTGGCGTTGGGCGTTCTGGCCGGAGCATTTATCGGTTCGCGCCTGCTCACACGGCTAAGCAACAAGACGTTGCGCCTGATCTTTTTGCCGGTGTTGGTTGTGATCGCAATTCAGATGGTGCTAAGAGGGTTGGGGATTGCGCTGTAATGAAAAAAGCTCTCATCCACACGTCGGCGTGTGGATGAGAGCTTTTTTCATTACACAGATGAAGTTTACATTTAGTGCTATCATGGTACCATGGATATATGGTATAATGGTAGCAGTAATACAAGGTTTAAGAAAGTCTACGAAGTTAGTGAAAGAAGGTAAATCTATGGCGATGCAGCAAGGACACTACGACCATGAGGCGAGTCGACCTAAAAAACGTACACGTCTAATAGTCGATATTGTTCCTGAATTACGCAGGCGTATCAAAATTGCAGCAGCAGAAAATGACCTTTCTGTTCAAGAGTACGTTGGGCGTATTCTTGAGCAGGCTGTTCCTCCTGAAAAAAGCTCCTCTCAAAGTCAATATAGGCGTCTTGATCGAGCGGCAGTAGATAAATTATTGCAAACACGTGAAGCTATCATGCGTGCACATCCTGGGCAAGTTTTCGAAGATTCCTCAGAGTTGATTCATCAGGCGCATGAGGAGCGATCAAGGGAATTGGAGGAACGATGAGCGACGTAGTGGTGGTTGACGCAAGTCTGGCTCTTAAATGGGTTCTAGATGAACCAGACTCTCAAACAGCGGTTATACTCTTAGATCAGTGGACTGACGAAGGAATGAGTGTTATTGCTCCAGCTCTATTTACTTACGAAGTTACTAATACCCTCTATCGGCAGGTTGTGGCAGGTAAGCTTGCTTACGAGGAAGCAAAGCAAGGACTAACCGAATTGTTTTCAATTGGTGTACTGTTAAAATTTTCACTGTATGAAGACATAAGTACACAGGCTATGGAATTTGCCCATCAACTAAATTTACCCGCTACTTATGATGCCCATTATCTTGCGCTAGCGTTGCATGAGAATTGTGAGTATTGGACGGCTGATAAAAGATTGTGGAATATTGTTAAGGGGAAATTTAGTTGGGTCCGCTGGTTTAGTGATGATTAGTCTTAGCGGGCGGTTCTTTAGCATCCATTACGACCGGGCTGAACCAATCCAATGTGATTGCTGTCGTCGCGCGAGGCAGTACACTGAGCTTATATGTGAATAAACAGAAAATAGCAAGCGCGAGTGATAACACTTTCAACCACGGGCAAATTGGCCTGGTTGCTGACTCTTTTAGTCATCCCTCCGAAGTGTCCTTTAACAATGTGAATGTGTGGACGTACTAATTGAAACAAGGACCCTACTCAGAACTGTGGTCACCCATACATTACCTTCTGCATCGAAGGCGAAGCCATCGACCTCTCCTCCTACGCCAAGCCCATCTGGTCCGAAAATCTCTTTATCAGTCAAGCTGCCATCGGGCTGGACGCGGAAGCGGATGATGCGAGACTTCATGGTCTCAGCCACTTACAAATACTCTTCTTTGGCGTCCAGGCGGATTTCGTTTGTGAAGAAGATGTCATCTCGGATGATAAGCGGGCCTTTCTCATCTAGCAGCACAATGTAGCAATCGGGACGGGGACTGGCTGCAGCTGGCCACCAGTGAGAATCGCGCGTTGAGAAAGCCATCCAGAGCCGTTTTTTGCTGTCCAGGAAGACGTAGTTGGCACTGGTCAGCTTGACGCCATCAACCTCTGTCAGGGATTCTTCAGAATGTCCATCGGGATGAAGCTTCTGGATGGCGCCTGTGCCAACATTGGCGACAATAATAGAGCCATCATCGGCCATTGCCAGGCCGTTCGGCTCGCCACCGAGGCCACCGAGAAAGGTTTGTTGACCATCAGGGTCGATACGGGTCACGCCTCCGCGCCCGTCAGAAACCCAAAAGGTGCCGTTGGGTTTGGCGAGGATCGATTCTGGGCGTACAAGATCATGACCGGCGTAGGTTAGTTCGCTCAGGTCGAGTCGGAACTCTTTGATGGGAATGGCGCTATTACTCGTTGGTTCGTGCTGCCTCTCTGAAAATAATGGTGCATATTCTTATGGTTAACGATGAGAGATGTTTTACACTTCTTGCTCAAAGCCTGCTTGTTCCCATGCCTCCATCCCACCTACGACATTGAATAATTGTGTAAAACCGTGCCTCTGAAGGAGAGAGCAAGCGATAGAACTACGTTGTCCACTGGCACATAACAGGGCCAGTGGTTGGGAGTTATCGAGTTCTTGCAGGCGCTGGTCGAGAAAATAGTACGGGATATGCGTGGCTCCCTTAATGTGTCCCTCTTCCCATTCATTCTGGTCACGTACATCCAGGATCTTCAGGTCATGTCGCATTGAATGTAATGTGTCAACCGTGATCTGGCTCAGATACTCGACAGACAGTTCTGCCTCCTTCCAGACAGCCATACCGCCGTCCAGGTAACCTACGACCTTCTCAAAGCCTACCACGGATAGCTGTCCGATCACCTCGCGCAGGTCGCGTTCATCCTTAACTACCAATTGTAAACGGTTTTCGGGAGGGACTACGAAGCCAACACGGGTGGCAAATGCAGAGCCACGCAGGTAAACATGAATGGCTCCTTGGATATGTCCTTCACCAAAGGCATGCGGCGAACGAGTATCAATCACCAGCGCTCCGCTCTCCATCTCACGCTGAAATGTCAACGCATCGAGTGGTCGGGGATAAAGTGGAGATTCCAAATGTGTAAAATCATCGCGATTACGGTCGACGATATTGTACATGTTGGGTGGGCGCTGCGGAAGATTCTCATTCATTTCATGGATAAATTCTGTACGTGAACGGGGAGCGGCTGCCAGGTTATGTTTGCGTTCGAAGCCGATGGTCGAACTGGTCATGGCGCTCATACCACGTCCGCACAATGAACCAGCTACGTGCGCAGGATAGACCTCGACCCCATCGTCAAGCTTTAGCAAGCGATTAAATATGCTGTCGTAGAGTACGCTGGCTCCCTCTTCTCCAGGAATTGCGAGATCGGGACGAGCAATATCGCCGATAAAGAGTGAATCGCCTGTCAATACCAGCCAGGGGTCGTTGCTTCGGCTGGTGTCTGAGACTGTAAGGGAAATATGTTCGGGGCGATGTCCAGGTGTGTGGATGACACGCAATCTGGCAACGCCAAACTGCAATTCGTCCCCATCTTTAAGGTTTTTGTGTGGATATTTGACGCCTGCCTGCTCGTGAACGTAGATTTCAGCGCCTGTGCGGCGGCTAAGCTCTCCGTGGCCCGAGATGTGGTCGGCGTGATTGTGTGTTTCGATAACTGCTTTGACTTGTAGTCCTTTAGCGGCAGTTAGCTCTAAGATGTCGTCTACCATATCCAGGCGAGGATCTATGACTGCGCATACACCAGCGGTGGTGCAACCTACGATGTAGCTTGCGCATCCTAGGTCTTCTTTGACGAGTTGTTTGAAGTACATCGTTGGACCTCCTGGTTTTGGCGGATAACGCGCCAATGCGCGGGTGGGGATAAACCCCGCCCCTACATTTCGCCAGATTCTACTACGCGCCGTGACATTTCTTGTATTTTTTGCCGCTCCCACATGGGCAAGGGTCGTTGCGTCCGATCTTGTTTGCTGTTACGGGGCGAGGCGCAGATGTTGCAGTGAGTGTGCGGCCATTGCCGTTTTGGCGATTGCTTGTACTCTGCCTGCGTGAAACGGTTCCTCTATCCGTGCCATCGCTTTTCGCCTGGCCACTGGCTTTGGCGATATCATCAATATTTGTGCGCAGGTTGCGTGGAGCTTTGCGCTGTGGCTCAGGCCGCTGTACAGTAATAGTGATGTTGCCACGTAGCAGCTTGAGCAGCTCATCCACAATATAGTGTTGGATGGTCATTTTCAAGTTCTCGAACATGCGGAACGCTTCGTTCTTGAACTCGACGAGCGGGTCTCGTTGTCCAATTGAACGGAAATGGATGCTTGCGCGCATTACATCCAGTGCATCAATATGATCCATCCACAGGCGGTCTATGATCTGTAAGGTGTAGGAACGTTCCAGATCGCGGATGGTGGGGATGCCAAGGCCCGGATTCTCTGCTGACAGCTTATCGAGTTGTTCTCCACGTTCATCATAGTGATTTACAACAAGTTCTCTCAGTTTTCTGGTAAGCTCGTCTTTGCGAACAGCATGAATATTTTCTGGCAATACCTCGTCGGGGATCTGAACCCATGTCTCCAGGACAGCAAAAAGCTTTTCCAATTGCTCTTCTTCTGTAACGATATGTCCAGGGATGTGCATATCCACAATTTTTTTCACTTCATCACTCATCATGCCGAGTACGCGTTCATGCATATCAGCACGTTCAAGCACGGCACGGCGGTCAGCATAGATAACTTCACGTTGTTTGGCGATCACATCGTCGTAATCGACCACATTTTTACGAATATCGAAGTTATAGCCCTCGACTCTGGTCTGTGCCTGTTCAATGAAGCGCGAAACCATGCCACTCTCAAGAGGCATATCTTCATCCATACCAACCATTTGCATCACTTTTGATACCCGATCAGCGGCAAAGCGGCGCATCAGTTCGTCTTCTAGCGAAAGGAAGAAGCGTGAAGAACCCGGGTCACCTTGACGTCCGGAACGACCGCGAAGCTGGTTGTCGATACGGCGCGACTCGTGCCGCTCTGTACCAATGATACGCAAACCGCCAAGCTCGACAACTCGTATGTGATCCTCTTCGCACTCGCGAATCTTTGCTTGCAATACTTCGTTCTTTTCCTCTTCAGACATATTGGTGATGTACTGCTGAATCGCTTCCTCTTTCTCGTCGCGATCGTCCTCATCCTGTACTGGCATCTCACGGATAAAGTCAATCTGCTCTGCATGCTTTCGTAGGATGGAGTCGAAGTAACCAGCAGGATTACCACCCAACACGATGTCGGTACCACGACCAGCCATGTTGGTGGCAATGGTTACTGCTCCACTACGCCCCGCTTGTGCGACAATTTGCGCCTCACGCTCATGATGTTTTGCATTCAACACATTGTGCGATATGCCCTGCCGATCGAGTAGTTCTGAAAGATGTTCTGAGATCTCGACCGAGGTTGTACCAACCAGGACCGGCTGGCCATTCGCATGAAGTTCCTTGATCTCTTCGGTCACTGCCCTGAATTTCCCGTCAGTCGTGCGATAGATCAGGTCGGGTAAGTCCTCGCGGATCATAGGTTTGTCGGTCGGGATGGAGATCACATCAAGTTTATAAATCTTATGCAGTTCTTCTGCTTCTGTCAGCGCAGTACCTGTCATACCAGCCAGTTTCTCGTAGAGACGGAAGTAATTCTGGAAAGTGATGGTTGCGAGTGTGTGGTTCTCGCGCTGTACGTTGACACCTTCCTTTGCTTCAATGGCCTGGTGCAGGCCCTCGCTATAGCGACGACCCGGCATCTGGCGACCCGTGAACTCGTCAACGATGATCACTTCGCCGTCTTTCACGATATAGTCTTTATCGCGCTTAAAGATGATATGCGCTTTAATAGCGTTTTCCATGTAGCGCGTCAGGTCGAGGTTCTCTTCGGCGTAAATGTTTTTAACACCTGCCAGTTTCTCAATCTTCTCAATTCCGGGTTCGGTCAGGATGACGGTGCGTGTCTTCTCCTCAATCGTGTAGTCTGTTTCGGGTTGCAAACGCGGTGCCCAGCGTGCAAACTGGACATAGTGATCGGTGGATTCCTGTCCCTGTCCTGAGATGATAAGCGGGGTACGGGCTTCATCGATCAGGATATTATCAACCTCGTCAACGATAGCATAGCTCAATTCTCGCTGAACCTGTTGCTCCAGAGCAACAACCATATTGTCACGCAGGTAGTCAAATCCGAATTCGTTGTTTGTGCCGTAAGTGATATCGGCGTTGTAGGCGGCGCGGCGTTCAGCCGTCTGCGGTTCGACTGCGTTGACGATGACTCCAACGGTAAGCCCCAGGAATTTGTAGATATGGCCCATCCACTCGGCGTCACGACGTGCCAGGTAGTCGTTCACGGTGACGATGTGTAGGCCTTTTCCGGTCAAAGCGTTCAGGTAAGCAGGCAAGGTTGCTACCAGCGTTTTTCCTTCGCCAGTTTTCATTTCGGATATTTTGCCCTGATGGAGAACAACCCCACCGATCATTTGCACGTCATAGTGGCGCATTTGAATAGTGCGCCAGCCTGCTTCGCGCACGACGGCAAATGCTTCTGGTAGCAGGTCTTCGAGTGTTTTTCGCTTCTTGTAACGCTTTGCCATTTCTGGAAGAAATTCGTCTATGGCTTCGGCTTTCATTGCGACAAGTTCGCCCTGCAGGTGCTGTAAAATGTTGCCCATCAGACCCTCTAACCGCTCGTCTGCTTCCTCTTCCGGATTCGTGGCGTTGCGGCGAGCCTCTTCGAAGAGCGGCCAGGCTTTTTCGAACGCTTCATCCAGGTACCCGTCATCTATCTCGGTTAACACCGGCTCGACTTTTTTGAGCAAGGCAAGAGTTGCTTGATGTGGATCACCGGTTTCATCTGGCCACTCTTGAGTTTCCTCGGCCAGGTCCATTGCGGCTGAGACCCTTAGCGTGTTGAGGGTAGAGTTCAGGTTCTCATACGCATTCTCAAGGCATTCTGAGAGAGTGTCTTGCAAGTTATCCTTGAGCATGTGCTCAGGATCACGTCGTCTCTCGATAACCTGGCGTTGCTCGGTGATGGCGGCATGTAGTTGCGCATTAGTGCATTTTGCCGCAAAAGGTTCTACTTTGTCTAATACTTCGCGGAAAATGTTGACCAGTTCGTCTTCAAGGACCATACCGCCTTTGAGGTAAAGGGACAATTGTGAGCGAAATTCTTTCGTTTTGCTGGCTAGTTCTTCGTCACTTAGCTTTTTGAAAGTCGGTTCGTACGTATTTATTTTATCTATGAGGGGCTGTAGAGCATTCAGTTCTTTTTTGTTGGGGTCACCCAGCATTTTCCCAAGTAATTGCATTGTAGTATGATCTCCCGATGATTGGCTTTGGCTGTGTTTTCTATCAATAATAATGACGCATAGAAGTCAGAAAAATACTCATTCATTATACCATACGTTGAGGCTGCCATGAGGGTTAGAAGTCGAAAATACCGGGGGTTTTGAGTGAAAGATCAACTACCAGTGACTGAAATATCGCTGCCATGCTTCTTAAGCAACTCTCCTCGAGACATCCACACTTCCTGCGGATATGAGCCATAGGTGGTTCCCTGGAGTAGTCGTCCCAGACCTTTCTCGGTGTAGAGTACCAGCAATCCTGTCATGAAAAAGCGATCAAACCAGGCCAGTAAATTCCAGGGACGTTCTCGTACGGTAAAGCCAATGCGAGTGCTTGCACGACCCATCAGGGTCAAGCCAAAAATTGCGCGTAGGTCTGGAGGGAAGTCTGGTGCTTGCGTCCAGGCAGCCATGGCATGTAAATCCTGCATAATCATGTGTATGATGCCCCAGGGACCGGTATGTTTGGCGGCCTCTAATAATACCTGGTTGCGGAAATGGAGTTCTCCAATGCGGTCCCCTTGGCGAATTTGCGTCCCATCGGGCAGATCAATTGGTTTTCCGCGATAGCGTACAAAACGTACCTCAAACAGACCATTAGGGGCGTCGGGAATAGGCTTCACGCGCCAGATTGTCAGGGTAAACCACTCCCAAAAAGGCCAGAAACGCAGGAAGCCACGTGCTCGCCCTGCTCGTGTTTGAAATGCCAGCTTCCATCCAGGGCTTAAGGAGCGGTGGGGAGCTTGCGGTTTGCCAGTCTTGCCGGTTTCGCGCTTCTCGCGAACTTTTAACACAAAGACTGCACCTAGAACCATTGCAAAGGCAGCAAGCGCAAAGACCGCTCGATAGCCCGATTGGGTCTGTCCGAATGAACTGGCTATAGCGAAGATGATTGCGCCTATTAAGGGACCCAGGATAGCGGGTAAAGTTGATGAGGCATTCCATATCCCCATGTCCTTGCCGACCGAATTTAGAGATGGCAACGAATCAACGGTTAAGGCCCAGTCAACGCTTGTGTAGGCTCCGTAACCAAGACCAAAAAGAAGACCCAAAGGCCAGAGAATGTAGGTATTAGGTAACACAACAAATGCCAACGCCGCCAATGCCATACAGCTTGTGGACAGAGCGACGATCTTCACTCGCCCTGTGCGGTCAGAGAGAACCCCAAGCAAGAAGGCGCTAAAAACGGCTCCCAATAATGCAAGCACTGCCACTCCTGCAGTTGCTTGTATGAAATTCGGGACATGCGCGACATTGGCAAAATAGTATTCAATAAATGTCATGAAGAGGGTAAGTCCAAGCATGACGAAGAAGCGTGTGAAAAAGACCCAGGTGAAATTTCGATTGCGCCAGGGCTGAGCCCAGTTCTGGTCAAACCATTCGCGCCAACTGGACCTGGTTGGGCTGTCAGGTTGCATAGTTGCTACCTGTGCAGGGGTGAATGGTACTTCGTGTACACCGACAACTGTGATCAACACACCAGCTATCAACACTATTCCGCTCAGTATGTAGAAGAACATGGCACCTTGATGAATTGCTGCACTTGAAGGCGAATTCAAGCTGACCTGGCCGAATAACCAGGCAGCTAGAACCAGGCTACAGACGTTGCCGAGGATAGACATTATCCCCAAATAGCCGGATGCTGTGCCACGCTGCTCCTCGGGTACACGGTCTGGTATCAGGCTTTGATAACCGGCAGTAGTAGCATTGACGGCAAGCTGAAAGACCACGAGACCCAGGATAAAGAAGCCTATGTTGTTCGCAAAGCCCAGTATGATGCCGCCAAAAACCATAAGCAGACCGCCACTCAAGATGTATGGCCGGCGGCGTCCCCAACTGCCAGTGGTGCGATCAGATAGCATACCGATGATTGGAGGTACGAACAAGGTTATGATAGCGCCTGCTGTTGAGATCCAGCCAAGAAATGTCGCTTGCTTAGCGTTCCCAACCTCACCAGACACAAACAGGACAATCTGTGTGGGGATGACGATTGGAATAAGGGCTGCATTTTGGAAGTTTAGGGAAAACCACAGAACACTGAGCGTTAGTTGCTCGTTAACCGTGAGGCGGTGTGGATGATCGATCATAAAGTTTGTCCGAGTCCGAGATTAAGATTTGATATTCATTCTTTATTTGCCAATATCAAGAGCATGGATACGGATAATTAGTTTGCCTGCTTCGATTATACAATATCAGGCAAAAATAGTTTGCTTTACCAATGCATCCACGTCTTCCCCAATACACACTCCATCTGCCCGTAAATAGTGCAAGAATCCTCCAGCGGCCGTGCGAAGCGCATGGAGCAATTCTGCATCAGGTGTGACCTCAGACTCCCACCACCAGTGTGAAATCGTCCAGATGCCCTTCTCTAATCGCGAATCCACTCGTGCAACAAAGCGATCACCATAGAAGACTGGCAATACATAGTATCCCCATTTACGCTGTTCGGCTGGCTTGTATACTTCCCAGATATAGTCAAAGTCAAAAATCTGTAGAAGAGATTTGCGGTCCCATAACAAGCTGTCGAGTGGGCCTAAAAAGTTCATTCGTGGGCTTGAAAGCGGCTCGTCGAGTAACTTGAGCGCTCTTGTTTGCGTATAATATGGCGTTGCGAGTTCGCCGATTTGTAATTGAGTTAACAGCCCAGCTTCTAACAGTTGTGCTAATGCGAGTTTGCGTTTTGGCGCTTCATCACAAGCACTCCAGATGGCAGCTTCCGCGGTAGGACGCAAAATTCCTGCTGCCTGGTATCTGCGCATGATGATCCAGCGGTAATACGCAACCTCATCCACTAGGGGAGGCATCTCGAAATGCAGCGCTGGTATTACCCGTTGAGGTCGCTCATAATAGTGGCGTCCCCCTTTGCGATGGTGTGTCACCAGTTCACCGCTGGCCCATAAAGAGCGTAGCATGCGTTTTGTACGTGTCGAGCCATACCATGATCCAGGTTCACCAAAACGCGCACGATCTTCAAACTCAAGCGATGAAAGTGGGCCTTGCTCATCAATTGTCGCCAATATCATTGCCGCGCCTTCAGCATCGGCCTGTAGAATTTCTCTATCGTGATAGGGGCGAAACTTCTCGCGAATCAAGGCCCGCATCGGCCAATCGCTTACAGGAACAAGGCAGGCTTGCTTATCCCATGCATCGTAAATTATGCGGTCCGTATACGCGGCTTTTTGCCAATCATCAACCTGGTATCCAGGAATGCGTGCTTGAAAAACAAGATCGGCATTACGTCCAACGGGGTTCAGTGGATCGTATTGCACAGTCCCTAAACGGTCGATCGTGCCAGGCAGATCGGTTGGCTTAAAATGATATTGTGCGAGAAAGCGGCGAGCTACTTCTCGTGATATTTGCAAAACCATAAAGTACTTCCCTAAATAGATGAATTTCTTGGGTTCTAGCAGAAGGCATTGGCGCGATAAGGTATTTTACGCGGGATTGGTTGTGGCTAGCCATACCTGTATTTGTTTTCTATGCTCCTGGTAATGTTCGTATGTATCGCCAGCAACGAGTTGCCAGAGCGGGCTTCCTTGAGTCCAGGCAAATCTTTGAGGGCTGATCAGATCCTCTTCACGCATAACTTGTATTATATCCATTATTTGCTGGTGGGTGGTACGGAATTCGGTCAGCACCTCATCGAGGGGACGAGATTTATTCTCCTGATAAAATTGTGCATTGAGCGCGTCCATCTCTTCAACACTGTCTGGGCCTGAAATAGCCGGTTCCACATTTCGTATAGCTGCATCTAGCCATGTTAGCAGTCGATGGTGCCAGGAAGCTATATGAGCGAGTATGTCTTTGATTGACCAGCCATCAATGACTCCCCTTGTAGTCATTTGTGTCTTATCCAAAGGTGCCAGGATTTCTTCGAGTGCGGCGTAATTTGTGCGCATCTCATTGAATATACTGGCTTTGTCTATCAGTTCTGACATTTAGAATATAACCTCATCCTTTGATTTCACCCTGATAACAAAACGATCAGTCCTGAAGTCGTCCAGGACCTCATTGTGATATTGATAAATAGAACTGTTTCCGGGATACTATTCCTAACTTGAGTTTAACACACAAAGCGGTTATAATTAGCCCTGATTTTAAGAAGGTTTCGTTAAAAAAGGCAAATCATTATGTATTTCCCAACAACTCGCGTCTTGACCATTCTCGAGCTACTTCAATCGCGTCAGCATCTCAGCGGTCCTGAACTAGCTGAACGGCTGAAATGGCAACGCGTACCGGATGATCATTTTATCCATTTACTTCCTGGTAAATGTATTTTGCCCACTCGTCCCACTATCATGCCTGCAAGGATGAACCCGCACCCAATCCAGGCAAGCAAACTGAGTTTATCCCCTGCTAGAGCGAAACCAAAGAGAGCTGCCCACATTGGCTCAAGCGCATAGATCAGAGCCGCCCGCGTGCTACTGACTAACTGCTGTACCCAAATCATTGCTGACAAGGTAAATGCGAGGTCTACAACACCCATAAACAAGACTGATCCCCATACAATAAGTGGAGGCATAATAATAGGTTCTCGCGAGATGGGGATCGCAATGAAACTGAGTAGTGAAGTCAGAGCTAATTGCACGATTGCAAGGTTAATGGCGTCGACATTAGCAGCGAACTTACTGACGTTCACAACATGCAAGGCAAAGGCAATGGCAGCGCCCAGGATAAGCGTCTCACCGAGGCCAAACGTAAGATTAAACTTGTCGTTGAAAGAGATCAGAAAAAGGCCGATGAGCGAAAGCGCGAACCCTACGATTGCGCCTTGTGTGGGTTTTTGTCTTAAAAGCAGGAAAGCGAAGACTGGGACAAGGGGTACATACAAGCCGGTAATGAACCCGGCTTTACTGACCGTTGTGTATTGTAGACCGATAGTTTGAAGCGCATACGCTGTAAACAGAATCGTGCCAAGAACGAGGCCGCTCAAAAGTTCTGCGCGGCTAATACGCATGAGCCTCCTGTGAAAAATGAGCACTAATATTATGCCGCCGATGCCATAACTGAGTGCGAGGTAGGTAAAGGGTCCACTCAATCTAACGGTGTTTTTGACAATCAGGAAGGTGCTTCCCCAAATCAGCGTGATGAGCACCAATAGCGCATCGTGTCGCAGGCTATATGACCTCTCCGCCTGCTTGACTTCTTCTGTGATGGCTATTTCCGTTAATGGCGCTGATTGGGTAGCCATAGCTTTTTCTCCTATGGATTAAGTATCCTCAATTTCATGAAGGGGTATGATTTTCATCAAAAGGGAGTAGAACCTCGTAATGCTCGACCTCTGGTTCCATTATGAGCAGGTACTCCGGGTCCTGGGGATAGTAAAATGCTTTTTCAACATCGTCTCCGGCAAATTGGCGAATGGCATCCCACGATTCCCAGAGGGTGAGCAGGAAAAATTCTGCACGCCCTTCGAGTATGCGGCGTAAGACCAGCACTCCTTGATTGCCCTTGGTCTCTCGATAATCCTTTATGCCGGTTACTTTCAAGAAATCGAAGTATTGATCGGCTTTCGATTCGGGTGTTTCACCTTTCCAGATTCTAGCGATCATTTTCGGAACTCCTTCTAAAAGTGGTGGATTTCGCAATCTTGAAGCGTCGAAATCCACCTCATCGAATATCGATCAATTCACCAAACGTATATCTACAGCGAGGCTTGCCGTTCCCGACGCCTCTCCCATTCAGGAGAATCAACACTTTCCTTGCTATCGAAACCCCATGCGAAAGCAACAATATCGAATACCACCAGTGCAATGATCAAAATGAGAATCATCTCCATTGTGTTCTTCCTTCTTATTCTTATCGTGGTTGTAACTAAAGGATGCTCGATAACTTAGCACTACAAGGTTAGTACTCGTGTAGGAGTCGATGAAGTAGGTCGTCGCTCAATGATGCGGGCTCATTTTGAACAATCGACGGACACGTACTCGCGTTGTAGTCGTTGGAGTAGGGTGCAGCTTAGCAAAAGCTCCGAATTTCTCAAGCTTTGCACCCCAACTCACCAGGTGCATACCGAGCCAGTTGGCAACCTTGTGAACGTTTCTGTTCAACCTCTGCTCGATCATTGCTTTTCGAGCCATTCTCTCAGCCTCGGCTCTCCTTAATAGTTCTTCGTGTCCTCTGCGTATTGTGTCGTAATGATCAATAGGATGCATGTTGTGTTCTCCTTTCAACCTTTACCTGAGGCGAGGGCTATAGTGGATGTAGCTCCCTACTTGACAAAGATCAATTTAACCAGTAAAATTGTTTTTGGTAGTTATAGTATAACATGCAATTACTAACCTGTCAAGTGAATTTTGCTAGTTAGTCCTAAGTGTGATAAAGTATAGTAGGAGGTTTAATTTGCATGGTAGAGAATGTAATACAAGCGCAGATTTTTGACTTAACAGGTGGTTTGTTGTGCCTGGACTTTGCAAATACTGTCGATGATCGTACTGATGTTCATCCACAAGAGTTGCTTAACAGCTATTATGATCTCGTATCGTGGAGTGAGCAGGCACATGTACTGACTAAGCATGAGGCACAGCGGCTGCTTGAGAAGGCAGCGCGCCGTCCGTCAGAAGCATCCAAAGTGTTGCAACAAGCTGTCGCGATACGGGAAACGATTTTTCGCATCTTCAAGGCGGTGGCAGAGGACGCATCACCGGAAGATGAAGATCTGGTTTCATTGAGCGTTGCGGTCGCTGATGCGCAGAATCATGCCCAGATTGTTCTGAAGGCAAACGGCTTCATATGGGATTGGGCTGGTAATGCCGGTGAATTGGACCGTATGCTATGGCCTGTTGTGCGATCAGCAGCGGATTTCTTGACATCAGATGAACTGGACTCTGTGCGAGTTTGCGCCTCTGACAGTTGTAACTGGCTCTTTTTAGATACCAGCAAGAATCACAGTCGTCGTTGGTGCAATATGAAGAGCTGTGGCAACCGGGAAAAAGCGCGCCGATTCTATAGTCGAAAGAAGAGTTCATCAACTGTATCCTAGAGTCTCTGCTAACTCCCTTAAAAATAGCTCAGCATCAGTAACCAAGCCCGCTGCCTGAAAACTACCTCTATCGGCCAGCTTGGTTACAACGGACGGATTTATATCCACGACGACTGTACGTACCGTTGCTGGGAGCAGATTGCCTGTCGCAATAGCGTGGAGCATTGATGCAACCAGAACTGCCATCTCAACGCCACTCAACGCCTGTCGCATTTGCTTCTGGGCCTCCTGCATGTCGTTGATGACGCCGGGCATAGGTCCATCGTCGCGGATTGAACCTGCCAGCACCATTGGGACATTACGCTTCATGGCTTCATAAGTAATGCCCTCTTTAAGCAAACCCGATTCTATGGCTTTCTCGGCTGAACCGATAGCTCGAATGGCATTGATAGCGCGTAGATGGTTTCGATGCCCGCCCTCGACCTGTTCCCCACTTCGAAGGTCGATGCCGAGCGAAGTACCGAAAAGCGCCGATTCGATATCATGAGTTATGATTGCATTCCCTCCGAAGATCACCTGTACATAGCCACGACGAATCAGGTCTGCGACGTAACGTCCCGCCCCTGTATGGATGACCGCTGGACCGAGCACGAAGAGAATCTTACCATTATGCGCACGTGTCTCTTTCATCTGGCGTGCGATCTCATGAATTGCGAGTACCTTAACCTTCTCTGTGGAGACAGTACTTTGCATAAAAGCGAATGACTCGCGATCCCGGGCCCGTTCAAACGGTTGAACACGAATACCATCATGCCCGATCACGACCTCTACGCCAATTTGCACTTCGTGCATTGGTTTACTATAAGCGCGATGATTGGCCTTATCAAGCACAATCGCGACATCCATCTCGATATTTTCCACGTTTACCCATTGTCCATTCAGGCGCACCTGGGTGGGTAGATTCGTGGTGGAGTAAAACTTTGGAGGTAGTACGCCATACTGTTCCACTATAGCAGTTTCCGCATCATTCCCGTGTAGGAGTACAGCGCCGAATTGCTGCAGTTCGGAAAGGATGAGATCTAAGGTTTCAGCATTGGGTGCTGTGACCTTTAAGCGAGCATAACTAGGTTCTGTTTTGGTAGTGCCGACACGCATTTCTTCTACGTCGAAGTTCCCACCACGATCCATAATTACATCCCAGGCCCGTGGCAGCGTCCAGGAGTCGATAATGTGTCCACTTAATTCGATTACTTCGCTTGGCATTGTTACTTCAAATTCCCTTCTATACTGAGTTCGATCGGGAGGCCGATGAATCGGCGATGGGCGCGATCAATCGGCCCCTACTTTTTTCGTCCTACCGGGCAAATTGCCTGGAAGGTGCAGACGCGGCACTTTGAAACGCGTTGCCTGGCTAATGGTGGCGGCTCTTGTTCGCTGCAGCGCGCCATCTCAGTCAACAAACGAATGACTTTCTTTTTAAGGGCAGATGTGTATTCAATAGTGAATTCTCGATCGGCATAGCGCAAAATACCATAGGTTGGAGCCTGCACAAAATAATCCTCCAGGATAAGGCAGTAGGCTGCCAACTGGATCATATGATTGCTATGAGGGGCAGTGACATCATGCACATTGAGCTTGAGTTCTATGGGTACCGGGCGACCATCAGGTAGCTTGACGACATAATCCGGTTTGCCGATTAATGGATAAGCGATGGAGGATAATGGCTCGCCCAGACCATCTGCATCTTCATAAACAAGTTCACCTTCTGGTAATCCCAGCGCGTGGTGGCGCTCAGCAATCAGGCGCGACCGCCGATAGCGACGCTCGTTTAGCAGCAGGGTAACCAGTGCGAGCGCGGCTAGCAACAGGCCAAGACCAATAGCTAGCAGAATGTTGTTAAACATACTCCTTACCGTACTTCCAGTGGTCTACCGTAGGAATATCGCCGCTATGACCAGAGCCAGGGCCAGGCACAGCAACACTATAGCCATTACGGCTATGATGCGCATTCGCCCTGTAGCTTTGACTCCTCTGCGCATTTCTTCCTGTATCTCTTCTACATCTTCAGCGTGATCGAGATGCTGTTGGCGACCTTCTTCAAAAGCTCCCCTGCGCAGGAGAAGTTGTTCGATCAATTTGTATTCAGGTAGAGCGGGAGCTTGCGCTCCATGCTCATACTCCAGTTCCACCATGCGAGCGAACAGTTCTTCGTTGTCGGCCTGGGCCAGGGGTTCAAATTGTTCATGCCACCACACCAGTGGACAATATTCAAATTGCGCTACTTCGCTAGCAGTGAAGAGGCGTTGTCTTGATTGTGGCTGCCGTCGCTGCTGCATACTGTTCATAAATGCACCACAAGATTTACCCTAAGGTGGCTGTTTCTGTCGCTTGAATACCCATTAATCCTAGCGTATCCGCTATACTTGACATTGCCTGTATCACATTGGCGATGTGCTCGTCCAGGTCTATGCCCAGCTCCTCTGCGCCTTTGTAAAGATCATCGCGGTTGACGCCCGCGGCAAAACCCTTTGTCCTCATTTTCTTGCGCACAGACGAGACTTCCAGGCCGATAACGCTTTTAGTTGGCCGCACCAGTGCTGTGGCTGTAACCATGCCGGTGATTTCATCGCAGGCATAGAGGGTGTGTGAAAGCGGGTTATTGCGCGGATGAGTGGCAACATTCAGATCATTGTGGGCCAGGATGGCATAAATAATGCGCTCATCATAGCCGCCTTCGCGCAGCCAGCCTGCAGAGATGAGGGTATGTTCACGCAGGTCTGGGAATTTCTCGTAGTCGCAGTCATGCAGGAGGCCGGTCATGGCCCATATTTCCTCGTGTTCGCCGTACTTGTGAGCATAGAAGCGCATGGCTGCTTCTACAGCCAGCATGTGCTTTTGCAGGTTTTCATTTTTTACATGAGTTGTCATCAATAGATAGGCATCATCTCGTGTTGGCATCGTTTACTCTTTCCATTATTGATAGTATAAGGTGAGTCCGTTCATCAGCGTATTATAGCATAAGGCCCAATAGGTCCTGACGCTTCTCGGCCTGCGAGCAGGCTTCGCTTAATTTGTAGGTCGAATTGGTCATGCCAGCAGTGGCGCCGCCACTGCTGGCATGACCAATTCGACCTATTTAAAGAGGCTGCGACCCTTGGGTCGCAAGTCCTTTGGTCGAAAGGGAACTCTCTAGGGCCAATTTTCATATCAGTTAGAAATTCCGTCTCGATAAATGGTGATTTTGGCTAGGATATATGTTATACTCGTTTGGCGTTGTATAGCGCGTAGTTGCTCGGAAGTACAGAGTCTGTTGCAAGCCGTGCCGTACACCAGAGTTTATTGGGATTTAGATCCAAGAATCGAGAAAGAAATATGGCATTGAGTGATCAGACACTGTATTGTCGCGATTGCAATCAGGAATTTGTTTTCACCGTAGGTGAGCAGGAATTTTATGCTAGTCACAATCTAACGAATGCACCTACTCGTTGTCCGTCGTGCCGGGCTGCACGCAAGGCTCAGTCAAGTGGAGGGTATAGCAGTGGCCGTAGTGGTGGCTCTCGAGAACCGCGCCAGATGTATACCGCTATTTGTTCGAACTGTGGAAATGAAGCCCTAGTACCTTTCCAGCCACGTGGCGACAAGCCTGTGTATTGTAGTGATTGCTATCAGCCGCAGAAGTCTGGGCGTAGTAGTGACCGAAGATCGCGTTGGTAATTGCCATGAGTGAGGTCAAGGTCAACCCCGGCGATTCTTTCGAGCAAGCACTCAAGCGCTTTAATCGCAAAGTTCAGCAAGATGGTGTACTTTCGGAAGCACGCCGTCGTGCCCATTACGAAAGCCCACAGGCTCGACGTAAGCGCAAAGCAGCGGCGCAGCGCCGCAAACAGCGCCGTTCTCGTCAGCCGAGCTAAAATTAAATTTAGAATTCCAACTCAAGCAAGCCTACAGAAGTCAGCTATGGTTGGTTCCGGTGGGCTTGCTTGAGTTGGAATTCTAAGCTCTTGCTTTTATACCTAATCCTGGACTGTCGGGGAGTGTTAGTTTACCATTTACCACACTAACGCCTTCATATGGGTCATTGTCGATGAGCAGATGACCGTCGAGGTCTGCATAATCAACCAGTGGAGTAATGTGAGCAGCGGCGCTGATTGCCAGCGAGCTTTCGATCATGCAGCCAATCATCACCTGTAAATGATGTGCGCGCGCCACGTGGATCATCTTCAAAGCGTGCCGTATACCACCACATTTCATCAGCTTGATGTTAATGCCATCGACGTACTTTGCAACCCTGGGAATATCTTCAACTGTGACACAACTCTCGTCGGCGATAATTGGCACAGGCACATTCTCACGTATCAGTTTCAGCCCGGCCAGGTCACGAGGTGAGGTGGGTTGCTCTACAAACTCAATGTTATAGGGCGCCAGTGCATTAATGGTCTTTATCGCCTCTTTAGGGGTCCAACCTGCATTTGCGTCCACTCGAATCGTCGCCGATGAAACTTCTCGAATAGCGTCAATGATGGCAATGTCGTTTTTGGTGCCAACTTTGACCTTAAGAATTGGATAGTCACGTGCCATCAAGGCTTTCTTTGCCATGTTCGTCGGGCTATCGATGCCCAGAGTGAACGAAGTATATGCTGAATGTGTTGGATTGAGCCCCAGGAGTTTGTAGACGGGCACGCCCAGCAATTTGCCCACGAGATCGTACAAGGCCATATCGACTGAGGCTTTAGCGGATGGGTTGAGCCGGATAATGTGCTCCAGATTATTGAGAATATCCTCGATGGCAAATGGATCATCACCGAGGGTGCCCGCAAACTGTGTGATACAGGCCAGCACCGTTTCGACAGTTTCGCCATAAAATTCGTCTGGGGCTGCTTCACCGTAGCCCGTGTGTCCGTTGAAGTTGATCTGGACGACGGCGTTCGACGCTATGCTTTGCACTCCGCGTGAAATACGGAAAGGTGTTGTAAGCCTGAGGTCGATTGGTTTTGCGTCAATATGCATGATTTCAGTTCTTTCTCTTTTTGAGTGTAGGTGTTCCTCTGTATTCCGTATTTTAGCATATGGCCCGTGATTAACTTTAAGTTAAAGTGTACACATTCTTGTAGATTGTTTGGATGATAGGTGTCCAATTACCTCTACTACTGAATATATCCTATCGGTGAAGACAATAGCTTATCTATGGGACAGTCTGCGCTTTTAGAAGCTCGTCAACGTTCCTGGCCTGAAGCTATGGATAGGTTGTTGCATGGCTATCATGAAGTGGTTGTGGGGAAACGACCGCTGATCACAGCGTGAAACTTCCCTCTTCGCTCTTTTCGCGCGGAAAGTAGACAGTGTAGATTCTATGGATCGCAGCAGGATTGAGCCTGCTCAAGTATAGGGCTGCTGGTATTTGTTGGTGAGCAATTCCGGTTTAAGAACCAATTGCTTGCTGAAGTAGATCACATTTTCTATGCGTTGATTACGGAGCCGTGAATCCTCGACTGCTATCGGCCACTGTACTTATATCACTTGCAAGGAATGCAATCAGATACTTCAAGGCCTGTCCAGTTGCTTCAACCAGATCGGGTGAAGAGCCATGGGCTTCAACGCACTGCCAGTGATAGCGGTTGCTCTGCCAGGTAATAGTGATTGCAATAGGTAATTATCGTAACATTACCATCAAATCTTGCTCGATGCTAGCCATGTTAACACCTCCTACTCGTAATTTGCTATACAAAACATAAATCAGATGGGTTAATATGATATTATGAGATAGTTAAAAGTTGACTTTCACCCACAACCTGTAAGTTCCAAGCAAAAGGGACTGTTCATCCATGCAAATATCAGAACGAGAAACCAGTATACTGGCTGAAGTTTCTATGGAGGCCCAGGCACGTTTCGCTGATTTCACGGACCTTGCCCATGGCTGGGAACATGTTTACAGGGTCTATCACCTGTCTCTGCGCATAGCGGAACAGGAACACGCTGATAGCTTTATTGTGGGGATGGCAGCCTTGCTCCATGATCTCGGGCGTACTACTCGCGATCCCACACGGCCGCACGCGGAACGCTCCGCTATACTTGCTTCAGAGCTACTAGCTCCTTATGAACTTCCGTATCATACCGAACAGGCGATTCTCCATGCGATTCTCGCTCATAACTATCGTCGCGGCATCACTCCTGAGACCATTGAAGCCCGTGTAGTCTATGATGCAGATCGGTTGGACAGCCTGGGAGCAAGCGGGTTGATGCGCTGGGCCATGACCATGAAGAATAGAAGCTGGTCCGAGTGGAAATCGTATCATCCAAATGACCCATTCGCGGCACGGCGAGTGCCAGATGAGCAGCACTATATGCTCGATCGTTTCTTTACAAAGCTCTTGACGATGCCTGAGGTGATGACCACTGAGACTGGTCGAGCAATGGCCCAGCGCCGCGTGGCTTTTTTGCATCTCTTCTTGCAGGAACTTCAGCAAGAGTTGGTAGAGGGTGGGTATAGTCAGGCAGAAGAAGAGACTTCGCTTCCGTTGGTCGGACGCAATCAGGAGTATATCAGATGGCTGATATCTGCCAACGAGTGATTTTCATAGTAGAAGGTCAGATGAATATTCAATACTTAAGTGCGGAGGTATATACTCTTCAATAAAGAGCGCCAGTAAATGACATTACCATAGGTATGTTAAGTTTCAGGCTTAAGGGATTATAAAGCGAAGATTAAGATGCGAAGGTTGTTGTAAATAGCGTCTAGCATAGTCTGCCAGCTTAGTGATAGGAATCAAAATGCTTGCTAAGAGCATCCATCAAAACGCCTGAGCCGAAACGTAGTACATCGGTTGCTGGTAGACCTGTTTCATCCTCTGCCTGCCTCAAAGTGTCACGTGCTTCTTGTTCGCTCAAGCCAAAGGTCATCACTGCGAGGCCAACAACCTTGCATGGTCGCTCAGGTCGCACCCAACTCACGGTATCCTCGTTGAGTTGAATCATGCGATTTAACGAGGGGAAGAGACAATGATTATAGCCCTCAATCTCTGTTGTTCCCGCCTTGTGGCAAAAGATCATCGCCTCCGGCATGGAACCGTGAATCAAACCGAGCGTCACAGGTGAATATCCAGGATGATTAAGGGCGCCCTGACCTTCGACAAAGACCCAATCGTGCTTGTTCGTGAAATCAATCACCATCTCCTCCACCATGCCAGCCACAAAGTCGCTGATAATTCGGTCAACTGGTAAACCATTGCCGGAGATTATGATGCCTGTCTGTCCTGTGGCGACAAAGGCGCTGTTCAGGCCGCGATTGCTTGCCTCGCGATCCAATTCAAGGGCGACGGTCATTTTGCCTACAGCGCAGTCTGAGCCTACCATAAGGATAGTATGGCTGCCAGGGCGATGCGGAATAAATTGAGCGACACGGTTTTTATCAGGTGGGCGGCGTAGATCCCAGATCGTCACACTACGTTTCCCGGCAGCAGTACGTAGTTCCTCGTCATCTGAAATAAAGAAATGCAGACCGCTGATGATATCCAATCCAGCGTCAATGGCTGTGAGAAGTTGCCAACGCCAGGCCTCGGGTAACGCTCCACCCATAGGAGCAATGCCGATTAAGAGAGAATCTGGTCGGTAGGTAAGTGCCTCATGAATATCGCGTACAACAGGAATGCCTTTCCCAAGTGGCGCGTCCAAGGCTTGTGAGACATCTTGACCTGCTCTGGTACTGTCAATGACAGCCACTACCGTATCTTTACCATAGCGAATGACACCTGTGGCTGTTTTGCCGTAGTGCCACTCAAATGCTCCTTCGGCCAGTATTGCTATTCGTCGCATAAAAATGTTTGCTCCCTCGGATTATGTTTAGCCATTATTATATGACATTACTATGGACTGTTTGCCTTAAGCATGTTATGATTGTCAACAATAAAAATGCTAGCTTATGAAGGGCAGGCTTTTCATTTGTCGCAGAGTAATGGGATAGAAAGTCCCTTTGAACACTGCGATGAACGATTTTGAAAGGCCCTGCATAAAGGGGCGGGAACGCATGAACTTCAATCTGATTCAATGGTTATTTACTGATCCATGCAGCGCTACGAACTGCGTGGCAAGTACTGCAACGAGTCCAGGGGTCCCAGCAGAGACATTTCATTTTTACGTTCCATGGACCATCTTTTGTATCCTTGGTGTACTGATTCCTTTTTACTATTCTGTAGAAGGTCGCAAACGTTTTGTAAAAGATAAGCCCGTCATCAAGAATATGCTGGATCGCTTTCTTGGTTGGCTTGCCATCATCTGCATACTCGGCTTTCCGCTGATTTTCGCGCGTGCTTTCCTTTACGAATACTTTTTCGCATGGCGTTTCTGGCGCTTTCTGTGGCTTGCAGGTCTACTGGCCTGGGCCATTATCTGGATCGTCTATCTCATTCGAAAATTCCCTAAAGAGCAAGCCAATTACGAGGCATATAAGAAACGCGAGCAGTATACACCAAAGGGTAGTAAATCAAAGAATGGCAGACGGAAAACGGCCTCTTCCAGGTAATATGGTGTGTGATTAATCATCGATCTACGCTGACTAGCGGTATTATTCTTGCCGGAGGCAGCAGCAGCCGAATGGGTAAAAATAAGGCTCTGCTGTCGCATCCCGGTAATCAAGCTGCCACCTTCGTTGAGTATCTGACCTCCCTTCTCGTTGAATGTTGTTCGGAGACATTGATCGTTGCTCGTGATAAACTGAATGCAACTGGTTTTGCGTTCCCTGGCGTACGAGTTATATTCGATGAAACACCTGGCATCGGTCCATTGATGGGATTGTACAGTGGCCTGCGCGCTATCACTAAAGAGCGTGCGTTAGTTGTTGCGGTAGATTTACCATATATCCAGCCTGTCTTGCTCTCTTTTCTGCTCTCTCAACCTCTGTCTACTGACACTTTGCTTGTTCCATTGGTACACACTGTACCGCAGGTGTTGCTGGCTATCTATCCACGCTCAGTTTTACCTGTAATCAAAGAGCAATTGCAACAGGGACGGCGCGATTTACGCTGTTTGTTAGAGGTCGCTCCTGTGCAATTTGTTGAAGAAACGCTATTACGCCAGATCGATCCCCAATTACACTCTTTTGTGAATATCAATACACCCGAAGAGTTACAACAGATGTTGCAAACGCGGCCAGCGTCGTTGGGCAACTGATTTTAGTTCCTCTTCAAATCCTCGCATTGAAAGCCAGTTGCGCGTTTCTCCGGTGACAACGATATCAGTTTGTTGAAGCTGTCCAATAGAAGCAGCTCCGCTTAGTTGCATGGCTACCTTTAACTCGGCCACAATCGTTTCAAGCAGTTCGCAAACGGCATCATAGCTTTCGCTCGCGGCTTTTAGGAAAGGAAAACCCATACCGACGAGTGTTGCTCCAAGGGCGAGTGCGCGTGCCATATCCAGGCCGCTTCGCACCCCACCGGTAGAGATCAACGGTAAACGTGCCACCTTTGCTTCAACAATTGAGACAGGCGTAGCTATACCCCAATCTCGAAAAAGCAAGCCGATATTATGTGTCCTCTCATCACCACGCGCTTTAGATCGTTCCGCTTCCATCGCAGACATGCTGCTTCCACCCGCTCCACCTACGTCGATAGCGGCAACTCCGCAGGAATGTAAGAGGAGGGCTTGCTCGCGGCAGACACCAGCGCCTGTCTCCTTAGCGATCACCGGCACGCTCAGCTTGCCAGTGAGCGTTTTGAGTGCCGCTGCCTCTCCTACTGCGCGTCTGTCACCTTCTGGTTGTGTTGCTTCCTGAAGGCTGTTCATATGAACGGCGAGGGCGTTTGCTCCAATCATAGTAACAGCATGCTCTACCTGTTCGATGGTAAATGGGGCGTAACGTTGCTGTGCAATAAGCTGGGGTGCGCCAATATTGGCGATCAGGAATATGTTGGGGGCATGCTCACGGGTGATAGCATAGCTGCTGATAACTTCGGGATTGACGATAGCGGCACGCTGGCTGCCTACGCCAAGCGCTAAACCGTAGTGTTCTGCTGCACGCGCAAGGTTACGGTTGATTGATATTACATCGTGATGTCCCCCGGTCAAAGAAGAAATGAAAATAGGGTAGCGCAGCCTATGACCGAGGAAGTCAACCGAGGTATCGGTCTTATCCAGGTCTACCTCCGGCAATGCCTGGTGTACAAATTGGACATCATTCCAATTTGCGCGTTGCGCTACAGAGATATCTTGTCCCAGGGCGATGTTCACATGTTCAATTTTTCGCTGTTTCACTTCGTCAGTCATAGAGTAGGGTCATCCTTTCGTTGCTTCTTTTCGCCTGTGTAATCAAATAGATGAGGGGAATGCCAAAGAAGAGTAATGGTTGATAGTTGACGATTAGCAAGTTGTCCACGGAAAGTAAGGGATAGGTAAGAAGCGCAGTGCATGAGAGCAGTAGAACACTCACGGTGAGCGCATCGAAACGTCGCAGCGCAACAATCCATAGCGCCCATAAAACATACCACGGCCAGAATTGTCCTGATATGAGTACTATAAATGACAAGGTAGCCAGGCACAGACTGGTGAGAAGTGTATCAATGCTCCGTACTCTGCCTAAGAGATAGAAGTAGATAAGAGCAAAGATAAACATGGCCGATGCCAGCACTGTCATATTGGCAGCAATAATAGGTTGCAAATAATATGAGGAAATAGTCGTAGGTAGATTCAGGGTTTGAACGAGAAGGCTGAAGAGCCAGCGAACTGGTATCACCAGGACACCTAGCGGTGAGTGTATAAACTGTTGCATGTCGAAGGATGAGGTGATGGCTAGAAATGTTGCACTGCCATGCCAGAATGGGAGGTAGAGAGTGAATACTATTGTCAGCGCGACTATCGCTCTCCAGCAAAATGCCCATACGAAAAGTGCTTGATTACCCCTCCCCACACCGGGGGAAAGGGGGTTTGTGGGGACACCCCACGCCCCGCCAAGGGGCTGCAGCCCCTTGGAACCCTGCTGGGGTTCGCGTCGCACACTGAACCAGATGTATAGGGGAGCGAGCAGCAAAGCAATAAAATTAATGCTGATTGCAAATCCAAGGAATACCATTGCCCATAAATCGTACCACCGACCTTTTTGTTGTATGATGAGCAAGGTTGTCAGTAGCAAAAAGCAGATGAGAAAGCCTTCATTGTGTCCATTACCCGCCAGTTCTAATATTGCGAGTGGATTCCATGCATAGAGTATGGTTCCTGCCAGGCGACGCCCAGGCGCTAAAATGCCTAGAAAGGCCCAGATAAGCACGCAATTGATGAGATGAGAGAGCAGAGACAGGCTTCTGAAAATGTAGCTGTTGGCTTCATTATTAAAGAGTGCGGGTAAGAACAACAGTGTAATGCCGAAGATTGTTGCTCCAATCACTGGCAAAAAGAGCCAGCGAGATGTGATAGGTATGTTGTTGTCGGTGTGAAAAGCATTTCCAACTGCGCAGAGATAGATGCTGGCTAGCGCGGTAAATATCAGGGCGAGCAAAAGGAAGTAGGAGCCGAGATCAGCGGATCTTATCTCCAAACTCGAGTTTATGTGAACGATTAGTTGCGCAGGTGCAAGTATCCAGGGCCAACCCATGCCTGATGGCGAAAGTGTAGAATAGGTCGTTGATATAGGGGTGAGCGCAAAAATCAGGAGATACAGTAATTCGAGTACGCTGCCAAGGAGTATGAAGCGTGTCAGCGGAGAGAAGCGCTGAAGAATCGTCGGGGCTTTCATAATCCCAGCCTGGCAAATGTAGTGTCGATATATTTGATATAATATTCGATATTTGTCAATTCGATGAGCTCGCTGTGTGATAGGTAACGAGTAACCTCATTGTCGTTGCTGAGCGCCTCGATCAATTCCTGCCCTTGTATGGCACCATTACTCGACATATTCCAGACTTTCTTTGCATTACTCTGTACCATCTGGTATGCTTCTTGCCTGCCAACTCCTTTCTCGATAAGAGCAAGTAAGATACGCTGTGAAAAAATAAGTCCTCCTGTCATATTCAGATTGCTAAGCATGCGTTCTTCCTCGACTTGGATCCCACTCATCACATTGTTAAAGATGTGCAATATATAATGAAGTAGAGTGCAGGCATCAGGAATAATGATTCTTTCCGCTGAAGAATGGCTGATATCGCGTTCGTGCCAAAGGGCTACATCTTCCATTGACGTTACAGCAAAGCCACGCAGGACGCGAGCTAACCCGCAGATGCGCTCACACAGTTCGGGATTGCGTTTATGTGGCATGGCTGATGATCCCTGTTGACCAGTACCAAATGGTTCAAAGACCTCGCTCACTTCTGTGCGCTGCAAGTGACGAATCTCCTGAGCCATCTTCTCCAGTGAACTGCCTATCAGTGCCAGGGTAGTGATGAAGTAGGCATGGCGATCACGTGGCACTATCTGGCTGGAAGCGGGCGCGACACTGAGGCCTAACCGTTCACAGACAAACTCTTCAATGTGTGGAGGTACCGTAGCATGGGTGCCAACAGCACCAGAGATTTTGCCTACGGTTACCTGTTCGAGCGCAGCAGAGAGATGTTGCTGCCCACGACGTAGTTCGTCTACCCATAAGGCCAGCTTCAAGCCAAAGGTGATCGGTTCGGCATGAATACCGTGTGTGCGTCCAACCATAAGTGTATATTTATAGCGTACTGCGGCTTGAGTAACGGTCTCTAGTAGTTCGGAGATGGACTTGATAAGTAACTCTCCAGCTTCTTTGAGCTGCACAGCCAGTCCTGTATCTAACACATCAGAAGAGGTCAATCCAAGATGAATGAAGCGTCCCTCCGGTCCTAGTTGTTCCTGGATAGAGCGTAGGAAAGAAATAATATCGTGATGGGTTTCTTGCTCGATCTCGTGCATTCGCTGTGTGTTATAGCGAGCTGCGCGAATCTTTTCGAGGGTGTCCTGTAGGATCACTCCTTCGCGTGCCCATCCTTCGCAGACAAGCAATTCGACCTGTAGCCACAGGTCG
>Ga0207684_10000810_pt1 | contig 36160 bp, 39 predicted proteins | sample KBSK5501metaG_FD_184342 | JGI IMG/M metagenome (GOLD analysis project Ga0207684, IMG submission 184342) | Corn, switchgrass and miscanthus rhizosphere microbial communities from Kellogg Biological Station, Michigan, USA - KBS K5-50-1 metaG... | ecosystem: Host-associated > Plants > Roots >... | reverse complement strand
TGCGTTTCCAGCGCGAAGTGTCCCGTATCCAGCAACTGAACAACCGCGTTCGGATTGTCGCGCCGGTAGGCCTCCGCACCTGCGGGAATGAAATATGGATCGTGCTTACCCCACCCTTCTTGTCGATGGGGACGCTGTCTCAGTCGAAGACCATTGCTTCGATCGTGCTACTCCGCACGCACAACCGGGACATCCACGAGGTGCTCTGCCAAGAACCAGACTTGAAGCTCGTTTGTGCGAATCACTTCGCTTACCAGGAGATCGTTCGTCCCATCGTCGCCTGCCTGAGCAACTTGTCTCGCTGCCGTTCGGGCTTCCTTCAAAATGATTTCATGGGCATGCAGCAACCGGGAGATCTGCACCGGAGCCGATTCCCGACCGCGGGGCGGACGCGAGATAAAGGTGGTTTCAGCGACGTCAGCCGCCATGGCGATGCTGAGCCCGCCCAGCAACTGGACCCGCTCAGCGATCGCATCCACCAGTTCCACTTGCTCATCGTGGTGCTTGTCGAAAAGCAGGTGGAGTTGATAGAAGGTTTCCCCCGCTACCTGCCAGTGATGCTTCTTGTACATGTCCCGCAGGGTCATGGTATCGGCCAGGATTTGGTTCAGCACTTCCACGCTGGCTGCGCAGGCGGATTCCTCAAGGGCGATAGGCAGTTTGAAGATCTTGCCGAATGGCTGAATCTCTCGTGCATGTTGGTGCAGAATGGGCCTGGCACCGTCGGTCCCGCTCGCGTTTTTGGTTACCTTTACGCTTGGATCAGTAGTCTTCGTGCTCATATTCCTACCTCCTTTTTATGTGCGTCTTCTCGAATTGGCGTTCACCCGCTGTAGCAAACCTCACTGGTTGACTAAGTGCATCATCGCCTCGGAGTAGCGTGCACCAGAGGCCGCGCCTTGAGGCGCGACTTCGCTGATCTGCTTCAGATCGCTTGCCGTGAGTTCTACATCAAGCGCCGCCCAATTTTCTTCGAGATAGTTCTGGTGTTTCGTCCCAAAAATGGGCACAATGTCGAACCCTTGTGCGAGTATCCAGGCGAGGGCAAGCTGCGAAGGTTTGCACTGTTTCTCTGCTGCAATAGCTTCGATCTGTCGGACAAGCTCGAGATTGCGGGGGAAATTTTTTCCCTGAAACCGTGGCGAATGGCGCCGGTAGTCATCTTCGGCCAGATCCTCGGAGCGTGTGATCTGACCCGTGAGAAAGCCCCGCCCCAAGGGGCTGTAGGCGACAAAGCCTATGCCGAGCTGTCGGCACGTTGGAAGCACTTTGTCCTCGGGATCGCGAGACCATAAGGAATATTCAGTCTGAAGGGCCGTAATGGGATGGACGGCATGCGCCCGGCGAATGGTCCCCGGTGCCGCCTCCGAGAGGCCGAGAAAACGCACTTTGCCTTCACGGACAAGATCGGCCATAGCTCCCACCGTCTCCTCAATGGGCGTGCTCGGGTCCACACGATGCTGGTAGTAGAGGTCGATGACCTCTACTCCCAGACGACTGAGACTGGCCTCGCAGGCCTTGCGCACGTAGTCCGGTCGTCCGTTCACTCCGCGCACGTCAGGATCGTCACCGCGCACAATGCCAAACTTGGTGGCCAGAAACACTCGATCGCGGCGCTTTCGAATCGCTCGCCCGACCAACTCTTCATTTGTGAACGGGCCGTACGCGTCGGCAGTGTCCAGGAGATTGACCCCGAGGTCGAGTGCGCGACGAATCGTCGCAATGGACTCCTGGTCATCGCGATGTCCGTAAAAGTCCGACATGCCCATGCAGCCCAGCCCCATCGCTGAGACCATCGGTCCGTTGTTTCCAAGACTTCGTTGCCTCATAGGACTCCTTTCTTTCAAACCGCAATGCTCTTTTCTGTTTCAGAGTCGTTTTTCCTCCCCTTCGGGTCTTCTGCAAAGTTTATCGACAACAACTCATATCCTTTGTGGCTGCCTGCACTCCCCTTCAGGAGCACATCGTGCAGCACCGCTTTCGTCAGGCAACCGACAGCGACAAGCGCTGCTCCTGAGCGGGAGATCCGCGCCAAGAGTTCCTTCCCGTTCTCATCTATGATCCCGACCTCCTTCAGGACCACATGAACAGCCCCTGCCCGCTCGGCCTGATGCCAAACCCTTTCAAGTTCGTTCACCCATGGACCGACCAGCTTGCCGTCAAGCTCGAGGACGGTCCTGTTATCGTACGTCGTGATCCTCAACATGCCCTGTTCCTCTCACCTAGAAGGTTTAGCAAGGGCTGTTCCAGAAAGCTCCCGCAAAGGAAATCATCACCTAACTTCTTGAAGAATTGAGATGCTGCTCCGGGACGCGGTTTCATCTGATGATCTCGACGACGTCGCGTGACGAGTGTGCCATGCCGATATCTGGGCAGGTGCCCAACCCTCGGCATGGCGGGAGCCGCTGCGCGTTGACCTGCCAAACCGAAAGGTCCTGGATTTACGGCAGCTTCAAGGCCTCACCTGCTTGTGATCGAACTGGAACGCCGATTGCGATTACGGCAAGGTATGACGCGGGCAGACAAAGGGAGGATGAAATGGAAAGGACATTTTTACTGCCGAACGGGGTTCAAGCGGGGGTGACGACGACGGAGCCCCCTTCCCATTCTCCGACCGTCCGCTTTGGCAAGGATGTACCGGTGTTGTTCTATGTCTCCAACGCGGAGGCTTTGAACAGGGTTATTTGTCATTTCGGAGAGCTTACCAAGGAGGAGCGTCAAGGAATATGCTGACCACGAAGGAAACAGCGATACAAACAGCACTGCAAGCACCCCGGAATCACGCCGAGCAGCTCGACACCGAGGATTCGCAAAAGCAAGCTTGGGCCGTCCCGGTCGGGATCGTCGTCCTACTGATGATTCTTGGGATCACCATCGCCAGCATTGCGTCGGACATTTTCCCGACGTACTGATCGTCCGGACACTGGCATCGCCCCTTGTGTCACCGTGAGCTGAGCGAAGGCTCTTGTTTGGAGAGGATAAGATTCTTCGCCATCCGGCTCAGAATAACAAAATGGGAACTATGATCTGCGCATAATGCCGAGTTTCTGCATACGGGCTTGAAGCGTCGTCCGCCTCATACCGAGACGTGTGGCAGCACCAGATGGTCCACTCACGACCCACATGGTCTCCTCCAGTACTTTTAGAATATGTTCCCGTTCGGCTTCTTCCAGCGTTTTCGTGCCGACGGCATCCACATGCTGGGTTTCCAGGGACCTTTTCAGCTCGGAGAGAGGCACGCGCAGGTCAGGACCAGGAGAAAGGATCACCGCCCGCTCGATAAAGTTCTCCAACTCGCGGATGTTGCCCGGCCAGTGGTATTTCGTCAGTGTGTTCATAACCTCGGTTGGGATTGTCAGAATTTCCTTGTTCATCCGCTGCCCGTACTTTTGCGCGAAATAGCGGACAAGCGAAGGGATGTCCTCGGCACGCTCCCGCAAGGGAGGCGCCGTGATGGGAAAAACATTCAGGCGGTAGTAGAGATCGCTGCGGAACTGCTTCTCCACGACCATCTGGGCAAGATCCCTGTTGGTGGCCGCCACCAGGCGGACATCCACGCGGATCGTCCGCGTGCTGCCCAACCGCTCGAATTCCTGCTCCTGCAGAACCCGCAGCAGCTTGGACTGCAGCTCGAGCGCAATGTCCCCGACTTCGTCCAGGAATAGCGTACCCTGGTGGCCCAGCTCAAACCGGCCAGCCTTCTGGGCAATGGCCCCGGTGAAGGCGCCCCGTTCGTGGCCGAACAGCTCGCTCTCCAGTAGGCCGGTCGGGATCGCCGCACAGTTAATCTTGACGAAGGTCCGCTCCCGGCGCTTACTCAGATTGTGGATCGCACGAGCGATGAGTTCCTTGCCAGTACCCGTCTCGCCCATGATCAACACAGTAGAGTCAGTCGGCGCGACAGTTTGCACCTGCTTCAGAATGCGTTTCAACGCTGCGCTCTCCCCGATGATCTCTCCGAAGTTGGATTCGGTGCGGATTTCGTCCTCCAGGTATAACTTCTCTTTGGCGAGCTTGTCTTTCAGCTCTGTGATCTCCTCCAATGAAAGGCGCAAACGGTCGTGCTCGCGGGCAAGCTCCTGGGTCATGTGTTCTTGCTCGGTCACATCCAGGCAAGCGCCGATATAGCCTGTGACAACTTCCTGTTCGTATACGGGAGTGCCAACCTCACGTATCCATCGAAGCTCACCGTCAGATCGGACTATGCGGTACTTGACGTCATAGGCCGTCCCTTCCGATACCAATTGTTTTTCAGCTTCCTCAACGAACGGGCGGTCTTCGGAGTGGTATAAGCGCAGAAAGTCTGTGCGAGTCGGTGTTCCTTTTGCCGTATCGAGCCCAAAAATGTTGAACACCTCACGTGAATAGTAATTGTGGGTTTCAGAGGGATCCCACGCCCAGCTTCCCACGCGGGTCAGTCGCTGCGCTTGGGCAAGGTACGCCCCGCTTTGGGCAAGCCCATGAATCATCTGTAGATACCCATGGCTTATGTAGCCCAGGACCAGCAAATACGTCAGCAAGCGCAGGGCGTGCCAGAACCACCAGCCGCTGTCCCAGAGTCCCGAGGTGAACATCAGCTCGGCCGCGCCAAACATCAGGGCCATGCTCGCGAAGAGATAGTCCTCCAACTTGCCGGAACGATGGAAATCGAGCAGAAAGCGGAGCGCGCCGGCGATAAAGAGCACGCAGGCGAGGCTTTTCAGGGCGATGGCGGTCGCCGCGTACCCGCCGGCCTGTATCATCTGCGGCAACCGATCGGGAAAGGCGAGCGTCCAGAAACCGAATACGAGACATCCTGACGTGACGGCCCAGGGCATCCGGGTCCACCGGCTCCGCCTGGATTCCGGCAGCCAGTCCAGCGCGAATCCAATGCCGCCGACAAGGCTGGCGACGCTCCGGAGTAGAACCGTACTGTTGCCCAGCGGAGCGACAGTATGGAACTCTTCAAGCAGGCCCATCCCGAGAAAGCCCAGCGCCAGCCGAGAAAACCTGTCGCCACCCGGCTCCTGTCTCCTCTGCAGCAGCACGAACGCCATCACGATCGCGGCCAGTCCGCCCAGTGCCTCCATCGCGGAGTGCAACTGGATATTCACCCAGCGCCGCTCCGGCCAGAGGGCATGGACCGCCAGACCGGCCAGGAGCGCCCCGATGACGACGGCCGCCAGGACCACATACAGCACAACCGGCTTGGCTTTCATGGGTGTGTTCACAGACGAAAACAGTACGACGGAACCGACTAAAGTGCAAGCGCGGGGGCTCTTATCTACTGAGAACCGCAATTGAAGACCTAGACAGGTTTCAGCGGAGCAAGTCATTATCCATTGATCAATGATTCCTGTGCAAATTTTCAGCGGGGCGCGACAGAAGGGGGTACAGCAATTGGGGGTGCTATTTAGTCAGGATTACCGTTGAAATAGTGTCTTAAACTCTTATTCCGTTTTCACGATCAAGATGTTCAAGCTCTGGCCAAAGTTACAACAGTATGCTCGCCTCCGTTCGATGACCCCAGGACATACCCTTACTGGGGCGGCTATTAATCTGCCTGAAGCGCTAACAGCAGTTGATCCGCTGCCGCCGTGAACGCGATCTTCCCCAACTCCGCGAACGGATCCCTTTCAACGACCGTAAATGGCCCGGTCGTTGTTTGCGTTCTATAGTAGATGCGGGGATAGCTGATAGTCCTCGCCACGTCCCGGCGCTGCGCGAGGAGGTAATCTTCCTGGCCTGCCGCGGTCAGGAGGATCCGGCCGGCGGTGAGATCCACAACAGCCGCGTCTATTTGCGCGAACAGCTGGGTCTCAATGATCGGATACTCCTGCACGCGCTGCGCCGATTGTGAGCTGGGGATTAGGACCAGGAGCTGCTGCATGCCCGTCTCTTTGCCGACCTGGCGCAATCGCTCCGGCGTGAGGGCACCCTTGCCGTCTCCCGCAAGAACGATCGGCGACGCGATCGAACTGATCGCGAGCTGTGTGTCCCGCAGGTTCGCTCGCACGCGCTCCACCAGCTCTTTCTGCATAACAGGTGTCAATGCCGTCGGCTTCGCAGCTTCCGTTTCGGGGATGGCCAGCACCACCGCAGCGGGTATCGGCGCCTTTCGGGGTGGGCCTGCGGGGGCCGTTGAGAACCCGGCGAGGTAGTCGCTCGCACCCGTGCGCGTTACCGAGCATCCGGTGAGCCCCACGACTGCGATCACGAGCGTCATGACCGAGAACGTCTTAACCAGGATTTTCATTTTGGCCTATCCTTTCATTTCTCTTTGGTGGGCAATCAACCTCAGTGGTAGCCGATGTCTGTTTCGGCTAACATAATCATAATTGTCTCCTCCAACGGCTACGGGCTTCAGCTATTTAGCTCTAGCCCTCAATATCCGGCCCAAGACCGACTCGCGCCCGCAGAAGGTCATGCCGAGTCACGGAGTACGCAACTTTCCCATTCTGCTCGACCGGCAGATTCAAGAGATGTTTCTCCTTCATGATCTTCACGGCCTCCGAAATCGTCGTTGATTCGTGGACGGCGATGGGACTCTTGCTCATGATGTCCTCCGCCCTCAGCGTGCTCAAATCTTTTCCCGCCTCGATGGCCTCCAGCACGTCAATCTCGCTGATGAATCCGACGAACTTCCCCTGGCTATCCACCACCGGCGCGCCTGTCGCATGGGTGGAGAGCAGCTCGACGGCGATCGCCAATCCATCCTGCCCTGCGCGAAAGAGTAATGTGTCGCTTCCATCGATCTGGCCCACAGTTTTGAATCCTTGTCCTGGAATGCCTGGAATGTTCATAGTCTCCTCCTTGTCTTGATTCCATTCAGATGGCCGGTTTTCGCCTTCGAATGAGATGCGCGATCAGTTGCATGCCATGTTGAACCTGCCAGTCTATCCGTCCCTCGGCTCATCAATCTTCGACCAATCGGTACCGTCCCGAATGCTGAGCTTACCTGTCGCCATACACCGGGATAGCCGCACCATGGATGACTCTGGCGTCGTCGCTGCACAAGAACAGGATGACGCGCGCGATGTCCTCGGGTTTCGGCCACTTCGCAAAGTCTGCCTTTGGCATCGCTTTTCTGTTTGCCTCCGTATCGATTATGCTGGGAAGAATCGAGTTCACCCGCACCCCGGTGCCCTTTACGTCCGCGGCCAACGAATCCATCATCGCCACTGCCGCAGCCTTTGACGCAGCGTATGCGGCCACGCCGGCGGCGTGATCAAACGCGGCCTTCGAGGCTACGTTCACGATCGCTCCGCGACCTTGTTTCAGCATCACGGGCAGTGCGGCGCGCGACAAGGCGTAACCCGAACGCAGATTCAAGGCCAGCATCTGGTCGAAGACTTTCGTTTCTAATTCCCAGAACTTCACGCCGCCGGCGTAACCGCCCACCGCATTCACCAGAGCGTCCAGCCGGCCGTATTTCGCGAGAACTCTCTCGACGAGTTGGCGCACGGCAGCTTCATCCGTGACATCAACGCCGTGTCCTTCGAGCCCGGAGCCACCCGCGCCCGCTGCACTCTTCAAGGCATCGAATTCTTCCTGCTTTCGATAGGTGACAACCACCTTGGCGTCTTCCTCCAGGAATGCCAGGCTCACGGCGCCTCCCAATCCGCCCGTGCCACCGGCCACCAATGCCACCTTACCTGAGAATCTCGCACTCATTTGATCCCTCAGCGTTTACTGCTTTCAGCCACTGGGTTAATCAAATACCGCTCATGATCTACCTGTTCTCTTCGCGGGCGAGTTCAAGGTGTTGAAGACATTGGAACAATCGCCAGCATGCTACTTGCTGCCCGGTTTCTCGAGGTGCCCGCCGAACTGGTAACGCATGGCCGAGAGCAGCTTCTGCTGAAAATCGGACTCGCCGCGCGAGCTGAAGCGCTGGTAGAGCGCGGTCGAGAGAACGGTTACGGGCACGGCCTCGTCGATGGCGGCTTTGATTGTCCATCGTCCCTCGCCCGAATCCGACACCCGGCCCTGGAAGCTCGCGAGGGTGGGGTCCTTGAGCAGCGCGGCCGCCGAAAGATCTAGCAGCCACGAGGCGATCACGCTGCCTCGCCGCCACACTTCCGCGGTGTCAGACAGATTGAGGTCGTACTGGTAGTGCTCGGGATCCCGCAGGGGCGTCGTCTCGGCGTCGATCGCGTGCTGGCGTTTCCCGACGTTGGCGGCGCGTAGGACACTGAACCCTTCGGCATAGGCGGCCATGAGGCCGTACTCGATTCCGTTATGCACCATCTTGACGAAGTGGCCGGCCCCGTTCGGGCCGCAGCGCAGGTAGCCGTGCTCGGCGGTGCCGTTGGTCTTCTCACGTCCCGGGGTGCGCGCTATGTCGCCCAGCCCGGGCGCCAGCGTGGCGAAGATCGGGTCAAGGTGCGTGATCACCGCCTCCTCGCCGCCGATCATCAGACAATATCCACGCTCCAGGCCCCAGACACCACCACTCGTTCCAACGTCCACATAGTGGATCCGCGTCGGCGCGAGTTCCTTTGCGCGCCGGATGTCGTCCACGTAGTAGGAATTGCCTCCATCGATAAGGATGTCGCCGGGCTCGAGAGACGGCAGAAGGCCCGCGATGGTGGTATCCACGGCGGCGGCCGGGACCATCAACCAGATGGCTCGCGGCTTCTCCAGCTTTTTCGCAAGGTCCGCGAGCGAGGAGGCCCCGATGGCATTCTCCTGGACCAACTCTTTCACCGCGTGCGGCGACCGGGCGTACACCACGCACTGATGGCCGGCTTTGAGGAGCCGCCGCACCATGTTCGCACCCATCCGGCCGAGTCCGATCATTCCGAGTTGCATAGGTACCTCCATGTGCAGAACACTACGTCCATGTTGCTACACCCGGGCCATCTGTTCCATCGTGCGGACAACCGAGGAGAAGTCCTCGTCGCGCCCCGCGGCGGACTGCCGGGCGAACTCGGCCGCGCATACTTGCTGGGCGGCCGCCGTGATCGGCATGGCGACCGCCAAGTGCATGGCCGTGTCCAGGATCAGCCCGAAATCCTTGAACATCAGCCTGAGCGGGAACATGGGTGGATATGACCCCTTCAGTACGTTCTCCAGCTTGGATTTCTGGCTGGGTGAGAGTACAACGGTGCCGCCAAGCACCTCAAGAAGGCGCTCTCGTTGCAGACCCGCCTTCAGGCCGAGCGTGATGGCTTCCGCCAGCGCCTGCATGCCCAACCCCAGCAACGTGTTGACGCAGAGTTTCATTGTCCCCCCGGAACCGGAAGGCCCCATGTAAAACGATTCTCTGGAGAGCACGCCCAGGATCGGCTGGCATCGGTCGTACACGGTCTTCTCACCACCGACGAAGATGAGGAGTTGTCCTTGCTCAGCCTGGGGTGTGCTGCCGGACACGGGGGAATCGAGGACAGAAACGCCCTTCCCAAGGGCCACTTCGTACAACCGGCGAGACATTGCGGGCGAGATGGTGCTCATCTCGATGAAGGTGGTGCCAAGGCGGGCCGCAGCCAATGCCCCGTCAGACCCGGTCATCACATTCTCAACCGCCGCGTCATCTGCGACAGAGGAAAGGATGATGTCGGCGCGGGATGCGAGCTCCCTTGGCGTGGCGGCAACCTTGGCGCCGCGCTGCTTCAGCATCCGAGTGCGTTCCCGTTCACGGTTGTAAACCGTCAAGTCGTAACCGGCGGCAAGTAGCCGGCCGGCCATGCGGCTGCCCATGGCGCCCATCCCAATGAAGCCAAGCCGCGGGCTAGATTGTTGGTTGTCCGTCGTCATCGTCATAGTCACCCCGTCTCAATCAGGCAGTTGCGCGGGCAAAGAATGCCTCGATTGCTGCGAGTTCCCTGGGGCTGAGACGCAACCCGGCCGCCCCAGACAAACCGCGCACTTGTTCGGGCCGCCGCGCGCCCACAATGGCACCGGTTACGGTTGGATCGCGCAGCACCCAGGCGACGGCCACTTCGCCCGGTGAGCGCCCGTGTTGATTACCAATGGCACGTAGCAGTCTCACTAGTTGTAGGTTGCGGGATAGCTGCGGCTCGCGGAAGTCGCGATGTCCCTTTCGCCAATCGTCGGCAGGCATGGCGGTGATTCGTTCCGGGGTCATCGCGCCTGTCAACAGTCCGGAGGCCATTGGCGAATAGGCGATCACGCCAATCCCTTCCTGAGCGACGAACGGCAAGATTTCTTCCTCTATCTCCCGGTGGACCAGCGAGTACCGCGGCTGGAGTGACGTGATGGGAGCGATCGCTTGGGCCCGCGTCATCTGCGCAACGTTGAAATTGGATACGCCGATGTTGCGAACCTTGCCCTCCCTCTGAAGCGCAGCCATGGCTGCCCAGCCTTCTTCGATCTCCTCGTCCGGGTCGGGCCAGTGGATCTGGTAAAGGTCAATGGCGTCCACTCGAAGCCGGCGCAGGCTGGCCTCGCACTCCCGCCGGATCGAGTCGGTCTTAAGACTGTGGCTAATTTTTCCATGATCATCCGACACCATACTGCACTTCGTAAAGACGTACGGCCGGTCACGTATCCCTTCGAGCGCCCGCGCGACAACCTCCTCCGAATGACCCAGCCCATAGACAGCTGCGGTGTCGATCCAGTTGATGCCGGTGTCCAGTGCTTTCCGAATGGCCGCAATGGACTCCTTGTCGTCCTGAGCCCCCCACGCGAATTCCCAACCGCCGCCGCCGATCGCCCACGCTCCGAAGCCGATCTGGGTAATGTGCAAGTTCGAGGTTCCCAGTTGTCTTGTGTTCATACCTGCGGTCTGTGTAGCTTTTGTCTCGTCTAAGGTGTTTCGGGTCGTCTTGGTTGTTGCCATATCGATACTCCTTTCCACATTGCCGAGCGGTCAGCTCCGCGTCATGTTCGTCCTGACTGGGCCCATCATGGTGAATAACAGCGCAAGAACTGTTCCATGACGAGGCTGGCCAAGCGAGGGAGCGCAAGTTATTGAGAGAGCAGGAAGGAAAGTCTGTCCAGGATGTAAGGATTAGGAATGAGCGAGAGGAGAGATTACGGAGTCTGCCACAATGTCGGCACGCTGCTGATATATCGGCAGGACGGACGGGGGGTAAAACCTTCGTTGCTGTACCTTGTTCTGATGGGGTATGGGATTGCTCCTACCAGCTGCCTATCCTTCCCAGAGAAAAGGAGGTGATTATCATGGACTGGGAGGCACCGTCATTTGTAGAAGTAAAAATGGATTCCGAGATCAATTCTTATCAGGATGATTTCAAGGACCTGCCCGAGGCTCAAGAGCCACCCCAGGAAGCTGTAATATCGACCGATCACGAATAACACTGATTACGGTGTCTAGACGTGATCATTCGCATATTAGGTTCTGCCGCCGGAGGGGGATTCCCGCAATGGAACTGCGCCTGTTCCAATTGCCGGGGTGTGCGGGAAGGGCTGATTAAGGCCACTCCACGAACACAGGAGTCAGTTTGCCTCAGCGCCGATGATGGCAATTGGTTTCTCATCAACGCGTCTCCTGACATCCGGTCGCAAATCGAGAGCTTCGATCGTCTCCATCCCAGCAAACTGCGTCATTCCCCAATCCAGGGCATCTTCTTAACCAACGGAGACCTGGACCATTGCCTTGGACTCCTCTCGCTGCGAGAGAATCAGCCTATCGTGGTCTACGCGACTGATAATGTACGTCGCGGATTCACCGAAGGCAATGTCCTGTACCGTACGCTCCAGCGCTTTCCCGACCAGATCACCTGGCGAACTCTAAAACTGGGCGTGGAGGAAACCGTGCTGCGAGCAGACGGCTCCCCCTCTGCCCTGACAGTTAAGGCCGTTGCGGTCCCGGGAAAGCTGCCTGTTCATTTGGAAAATCTGACGACGATTAATGAAGAAGTGAATGTCGGCCTCAGGTTTCGCGAAACCACGAACCGGCGAGCGCTCGCGTATCTTTCTACAGTTGGCCGCATAACACCCGCCGTGTGCGGCGTGCTGGACGGCGCAGATGGCGTACTGTTTGACGGCACCTTTTGGTCGAGCTCCGAGCTGTCAGCGCATGGCTTCCTGGGAAAGTCAGCCGAGGAGCTGGCGCATTGGCCTGTCGGCGGCCAGGCAGGGAGTCTTTCAGCATTGTCGAATGTACGGGCGTCTCGAAAAGTGTTCATCCACATTAACAACACCAATCCCATCCTGAGAGAGGACTCGCCGGAGCGGAAGATCGTGGAGGCAGCGGGATGGGAGGTCGCTTTTGATGGCATGGAGATTACACTATGAAGGAGCACCCACATCGGGATTCGCTTTCCGAAGAGGCCTTCGTCGATTGGCTTACCCAAGCAGGTCGCGACCGCTATCACGATCACCATCCCTTCCATAGGCTCATGCACGCAGGACAATTGACCAGACTCCAGCTCCAGCAGTGGGTTCTGAATCGCTACTACTACCAGACCCGCATCCCCATTAAGGACGCCCTTATCATGTCGAAGTCTGAGGATTCCCACTTTCGGCGGATCTGGCTCCATCGTATTCAGGATCACGATGGTAAGCAGGAGGGGGATGGTGGACTCGCTTCATGGCTGGCGCTGGCCAGAGGAGTAGGCCTCGACCCGGAGGAGGTCAGAAGCTGCCGTTCAGTGCTGCCCGGAGTTCGCTTAGCCTGTGACGGATACGTCCAGTTCGTCCGGGAGAATTCTCTTCTGGAAGCTGTGGCCTCTTCTCTCACGGAGTTATTTGCTCCCGCTCTCCTGGCGCAGCGCATACACGCATGGGAGCGCCATTACCCATGGATCAAGCCAGAAGCCCTGGAATATTTCGAGACCCGCATTTCCCGCGCAAGTTCCGATTCGCAGCAGGCGATCGAATTCGTGGTGGCGTCTGCCACCAGCTATGAGCTTCAGGAACGATGTGTCAGGGCATTGATCAAAAAGGCGGAGATACTGTGGCATTTGCTGGATTGTCTGTATGCAGCTTATGTGGAACCAGGATGGGGGTCGGAAGCGGGCAGGCATGAGCTGCATCACCACCAGACCGCGGCTCAGTCCTAAAGTCCGCCTTCGGTTCGATCGCAGGACGGGTCGCTATCTATTGCTGTACCCCGAAACGGGACTTGACTTGAACGGGACCGCGACGGAGATCGCGCGTCTTTGCACGGGAGAGAACGACGTTGAGGACATTGTGCAGCGCTTGGCTCTAATCTACGGCGATGTCCCGTCGACTATCATTGAGCGAGACGTAAACACATTTTTGAGCGCCCTTGCTGCGCGGGGGCTTCTTCAGAGTGATATGGCATCCCCTCCTTTGTAAGGAGGGGTCTGGGGAGGTAGAGGATTGATCTGCTCTACCCCACCTTGCCTCCCCTTACAAAGGGGAGGGTGATGATGAACATGTATCGTCCCTACACCCTCATCGCAGAACTCACCTACCGGTGTCCGCTACGTTGCCCCTATTGTTCCAACCCTATCGACTATGCGCGCCGTCAGAATGAGATTGATACCAACACCTGGCTTCGCGTCTTTCACGAGGCGGAAGCGCTCGGTGTCGTCCAGCTCAACCTTACGGGAGGCGAACCGTTACTGCGGGATGATCTCGAACTTCTCATCGAGGGCGCCAGCAAGCTCGAGCTGTACATCAACCTGATTACAAGCGGCCTGCCGCTGAGCCAGGAGCGCCTTTGCCGCTTTCGCGCGCTCGGTCTTAATAGCGTGCAGCTGTCGATCCAAAGTACGCGGCCATCCGAATCAGACCGCATTGCCGGAGCCCCGTCGTTCGCCCGCAAGCGTGAGACTGCGCATTGGGTCAAATCGCTCGACCTCCCGCTGTCCCTAAACATCGTGTTGCACCGGGACAACATCGCCGAGATTGCGGACATCATCACACTGGCCGAAGAGCTGTCTGCGGATCGACTCGAGCTCGCGAACGCGCAATATCTTGGATGGGCCCTGCACAACCGCGCCGCGCTCCTGCCGACTCGCGACCAGGTCGAACGCGCGCGCACGATCGCGGCACAGGCGCGAAATCGGCTCCAGGGCAAAATGGAAGTGGTATTCGTCACTCCTGACTATTATGCAGCGTATCCGAAATCCTGCATGGACGGCTGGGGGCGTCGGTTCATGGTGGTGAATCCAGAAGGCCTCGCGCTTCCCTGTCATCTGGCGCAGACGTTACCGGGACTGCATTTTGAAAATGTCCAGCAGCGCCACCTCGCCGAGATTTGGCGTCACTCCTCGGGCTTTAATCTGTTCCGCGGAGAGGATTGGCTCCCCGACCCATGCCGGACCTGCGACCGCCGCACCATAGATTTTGGGGGATGCCGCTGTCAGGCCTTTCACGTGACCGGGAATGCTGGGGTCACCGATCCTGCGTGTTCTCTCTCTGCCGACCATTATCTTATTGAAAACGCCCGAATCGAGACGAGTCAGCTCAATGGAACGCCGATCGTATTTGAATACCGAAGCGCGAAAGCGATCCCTGGGAGGGCAGCATGAAAAACCGTCTCATTCCCGTGGCCTTTTTCTTGCTGATCGTATTTTTACCAGCCTGTCAGATCCACGCCAGCGCTATAGATCTGGAGAAGATCAAACTTCCTCCAGGTTTCACCATCGCTGTGTACGCGGATAACGTTCCTAATGCGCGAGCAATGACACTGGGAAAGAACGGGACGCTGTTTGTCGGCAGCCGGAGCAAAGGTGACGTCTACGCCGTGGTGGACACGGACGGCGATCAACGCGCTGACAAGGTGTATACCATCGCGCGCGGGCTGAACATGCCGGTGGGCGTGGCCTATCGAAACGGCTCTTTGTATGTTTCGGCTGTCGATCGCATCCTGCGCTTCGATGAGATCGAACAACGGCTGACGAATCCTCCCAAGCCGGTGGTAGTAACGGACCGTTTTCCTCCAGAGACGCAGCATGGATGGAAATTTATCGCCTTCGGGCCTGACGGCAAGCTGTATGTGCCGGTCGGGGCGCCATGCAACATCTGCGAACCAGATCCGGATCGCTATGCCTTGATCTCGCGTATCAATCCGGATGGAACGGGTTACGAAGTGGTTGCGCGCGGGGTCCGGAACACGGTGGGATTCGATTGGGAGCCGAAGACCCACGAGTTGTGGTTCACGGACAATGGCCGGGATTGGCTCGGTGATAACCAACCGCCGGATGAGCTCAATCACGCCCCGAAGCCCGGGATGCATTTTGGCTATCCCTATTGCCATGGGGGGACGATTCCGGATCCGGAATTTGGCAGCAAACGTCCCTGCAGTGAATTTACGGCGCCGGCGGTCTCTCTTGGACCGCATGTGGCTTCACTCGGCATGCGCTTTTACACTGGAAAAATGTTTCCTTCGGAATACCACAACCAAATCTTCATTGCGGAGCATGGCTCGTGGAACCGGAGCGAGAAGATAGGCTATCGGATCACATTGGCCTCACGAGATGAGCAAGGACACCTACGCTATTCGGTGTTTGCAGAAGGGTGGCTTCAAGGCCAAGAGGCATGGGGACGCCCCGTGGATGTCCTCGTCATGCCGGATGGCGCCCTGTTGGTCTCAGACGATTCGGCGGGCGTGATCTACCGGATCAGCTACAAAAAACCGTAGCACAGCTCTAGGGCACGTCCGGTCGTGGGTCCGGGATAAAGCCGTCCCGATTCGGCATCTTCACCAAAGGCAGCGTCTTGGCGTCCATCACCGCATCCTCCGGCACGATCTCATTCTTGAACAATAGCCAGCCAATCACCGAGTAGATCTCGTCAGAGTTGAGAGACCCCGGGGCGTTAAATGGCATTGCCCGATTGATGTAATCGTACAGAGTCGGCGCATAGGGCCAATAGCTTCCGACTGTTCTCACGGGTTTAGGTGACTTCAAGGTATCCCGCCCGCCTACAAGTTTATCCTTCGGACCTTCGGTACCTGTTGGTCCATGGCACATTGCACACTTCGCTGCAAAGATTTGCGCGCCCTGTTTCACCGTCCCGCTGCCGGGCGGCAGACCTTCCCCGGTGGAGGAGACATCTATGTTCCATGCCCGGATCTCCTCTTCTGATGGAGTACGGCCCAGTCCGTAACTCCCCACACTGTCTTCCGCAGACCAAACCGTCCAGGCACAACCAAGGGCGATGGTCAGCGCCCCAAGACCTGTCCTCAAAAAGCTACGCATAGATGTTCCGTATTCGTCCATCTCGTTCCACCTTCCAACTTTGAATAGCGTTGTAGTGATAGGTTGAATTGGTGCCACGCACTTTCACCAGTTCCTGTCGTGTCGGTTGTACATAGCCGGTCTCATCAACGCAGCGGCTTTGCAGGATCGCCTCTTGGCCATTCCATCGCCATGGCATCCTGAAGCGAGTGTGACATTTCGGAAGGACCGGCTCCTGAAGCTGTGCAAGTTGCCAGCTGCGTCCGCTATCCATACTGACCTCAACCTTCGTCACGCATCCGCGGCCGCTCCACGCCAGCCCCCGAATCTCATGAAAGCCAGGGTGGATCTGCTGTTGACCTGATGGATCGGTGATCACCGACTTCGCCTCCATCACCAGACTAAATTGATACGCTTTGCCGTCCGGCATGAGATCCGTATACTTGGCCGTTTCCGAGCGCGTCATAAACGGCGCCCCCCCGAGCTTCAGTCGCCGGAGCCACTTTACATTAATATTGCCTTCGAATCCGGGAAGCAGAAGCCGCAACGGATACCCCTGTTCCGGTCGCAACGCCTCTCCGTTCTGGCCATAACAGACGATGGCCTCCTGCAAGACTTCATCCGTCAGCGGGACGCTCCGGTCGAGTCCCGCCGCATCGCTGCCTTCTGCCAACATCCACGTCGCTTCGCGCCGGGCACCGGCTGCCTCGAGAAGTGTTGAAAGTTTGACCCCCGTCCATTCGCTAGTGCTTGTCAGGCCATGCGTATCCTGAACAGTAAAATCGCCGGCGTCGTTACGCCAGCCATCCCAGGTGTTGCCGGAGCACTCAACGAATGCTATCCGTGACACATCGGGAAAGCGCTCCAGGTCATTCACGGTGAAGATCATCGGCCGCTCAACGAGCCCGTGAAGCAGTAAGCGATGGCGCGCTGGATCAATCAGCGGAACGCCATTATGGTGCCGCTCAAAGTGCAAGGAGGAAGGGGTCACGATTCCATGCAAATCCTGGAGCGGGGTCAGGGAATTAAAGTTATTCGGAGCATTGGCGCCCCACCCATGCGGTGCCCCTGGTCCGGCCCCTCCCAATCGGGTTTGTTTCTCAAACGGCGAGCGCTCTCCATAGGGCCGGGGTAACGTTCCGGGCACACGCATCGGATCTGCCGGCGCCTTAGGCTCTTCAGCTCGCGCCTGGGGAAGGGCAAGCGCGGCCGCTCCCAAAGCCATCCAGGAAGCACTGCGAGCTAAGAACCTTCGTCGGCTCACGTTTTGCGAACGTTTATCCATGATATGCTCCTCCAATTTCAGTCAAGATCGTCATGCTTTTGTTGATCGTTAGGAGTACCATCGCGGGCATTACTTGAGAATTTTTCCGGCATCCTCTTTGCAGAGATATTATGGAACACCCACACGGCGATCCGCAAACCACCGATCATGGCCCTAGGAGCTCACTGAATGCGCTCGCCTTTTCGGCTACGATCCACTGTTTTATAGGTTGCGCGATCGGGGAAGTTCTGGGGATGGTGGTCGGAACGGCGCTGCAGTGGAATAACTCGACGACTATTGCGGCTTCCATTGTTCTTGCCTTTGCCTTCGGCTACGCTTTCACCTTGGGTCCGCTTCTGAAAGGCGGCGTTCAACTTCAGACGGCCCTCGGCTTGGCCTTCGCGTCCGATACCCTCTCCATTACCGTCATGGAAATAGTGGATAACATCGTCGTTCTCCTTATTCCTGGGGCCATGACTGCTGGGCTCTCGGACGTTCTGTTCTGGGGAAGTCTTGCACTGTCATTGATCCTCGCGTTCATCGCCGCTTTCCCGGTTAACCGATGGTTGATCGGACTGGGTCGTGGCCACGCTCTAGTCCACGCCCATCATCAAAAAGTTGTGCATTAACATCACGTAGTTTTCCGGTCGAGGTGCCGAGGGAGAGTTTAACGAATACGACCGTCGCGCCCCGAAAGTGCTGCGAAGAGTATGACGGCCAGGGTGGCCGTTCCAGCACCAAACCAAAATGGCGCGGCGGGGCCGATGCGATCCCACAGAAATCCTGCAATCAGGCTGGCAGGCAGGATCGCGATCCCCACCACCATGTGATAGAGACCGAAGCCGGTAGCCTTTCGCTCCTCGGGCACAAGGGTCGCGAGATAAGCTCGCTGTACACCATCGCTCAAACCCATGTACATCCCGTAAAAAATGAATAATCCGGCAATGGGCCACGGACTGTCTGCCACGGCAAATCCCGCATAAGCGCCAGCGAACAGGATGAACCCGGCCAGGATCACCGGCCGCCGGCCAAGCCGGTCCGCTACCATTCCGCTCGGAATCGCGAGGAGTACATACGTCGCGTTAAAGGCTAGATAGACTCCCGACACCCAGGCCGGGCTCATGCCGGCGTGCTGTGCCTTGAGAATCAAGAAGACGTTGCTGGAGTTTCCCAGAGAAAACAAACCAATGACGATGAGAAAACCGACAAAGCGCGCATCGAATCCCCGGAGCGACCATGAGAACTGTTCTTCCATCGGCGGGGGCGGCCTATCGGCCGAAATGAAAAACACGATCAAGACAACGGCCAGCACGCCCGGGATGATGGATAACCAGAACACCAAACGATAGTCAGCGACCCAGAAGGCGAGAATCAGCAGCGCTACAGCCGGGCCCACGACCGCTCCGACCGTATCCATCGCACGATGGAATCCGAAGGCCAGGCCCAGCCGCTCCGGCTGTGTGGACGCGGCGATGATCGCATCGCGAGGGGCAGTCCTAATCCCTTTGCCGACCCGGTCCGTGAAGCGGGAAACCAGCACCACCTGCCAGCCGGTCGCCAATGCCAGCACAGGCCGAGAGGCGGTCGAGATGCCATAGCCGAACCCCATCAGAAGCTTGTGCTTGCCAAAGCGATCGGCCAAGACGCCGGAAAAGAGCTTCAGGACACTCGCCGATGCCTCCGCGATTCCTTCGATAAGTCCGATGATGGATTTGCTGGCGCCGAGCGAGGATGAGAGGAACAGGGGCACCAGTGGGTAGACCATCTCGGAACTGACATCCATAAAGAAGCTGACCCATCCGGTAACCCAGACATTGCGGGGAATCTGTCGCAAGTCCAACTTCAAGAAAACCACTCACTCTTACTTCACGATAAGGACGGTGCATGGAGAAAGCTTGGCAAGGTTCTGGGATGTGCTGCCCCAGATGCGGCCGAAGACCTTGGAGTGCCCCATAAAGCCGATTACCAATAGATCGAAGCCATGATCCTTGGTAAAGGTCACGATGGTCTCCACCTCATGACCGGGAAGGACGTGCGCAATCAGCCTGACTCCTTGCGCGAGCGCCACAAATTCCGCTTCCTTGATGACTTTGCGGAAATACTCCGCGGCCTCTTGCTTGGCCTCGACCACCTCGCCGACAGTAGCGGCATAGTGAGGCAGGTGCTCTTCAACCGAGAGCTGGTGTAACTCGGCGTCATACCGCTTCGCCATCTCCACCGCCACCTGCACGGCCTTTTTCGCCCCTTCCGAGCCATCGTTCGCCACCAGGATCTTGTGAAACATGACCGTTCTCCCTTACGTGAGAGCGATGGGCGCTTTTCCCTCCGGCTCTCCCGCCCACGCAAGCACATTCGCCGGCCCAGTCCCGAGCTCCTCCTCCGGCGGCTCAACGCCGGGATCGAACCATCGTTCGGCAATCACGGTCGGTACGATGGCGCTGAGGATGACCGCGGTCACAAGGATCGCGTACTGCTCTTCTGTGATCAGCTGGTGGCTTAAACCGTACAGCGCCGAGATCGTGCCGAAGGTCAATCCTGTGGACATGAGCAGAGTTGTATACATCGCTTCGCGCCGTCCGAACCGAAAGGCGTGCGTCAGCGGCCACACCCCTAGAAACTTGGCCAGCATCTTGACGCCGAGGAAGATCGCAATCAAGAGGGCGCTGGCGACGACGGCTTTGAGACTGACAAGGACGCCGGCCTTCAGGAAATAAAACGGCGTAAGGATCGAAAAGGCGATGACCCGCATGCGCTGAGCAAGGGTGCGGTTCGCAAGGAAGATGGGCGCAAGCACCATGCCGACAAGATAGGCTGGGAGGACCGCTTCGCTCTGCGCCGCGGTCGCGAGCGCACCGAGGCCGAATAGGATAACCAGGATATATTTCGTCTCCGGCTCACTGATTCTCGCGCCGATCTTGTCGAAGAACCAGGCGGTGACCAGCGGTAGTTTCCAGAGGACCGCAGCCGTGACGACGACGAAGGCGAGCAGCCACCAGTCGTAATGAGCGAAGAGCAGGCCAAGAGCCAAGACTGTACCAAGATCAGTAATGAAACACGCGGCCAATATCACTTTGCCCAGCTCGGTAGCGTTGTACCCGCGCTCCACCATCACGGCATAGACAACGGCCACGGAGGTGGTCGACAGGGCAATGCCGGCGATCTCAGACGCCTCCAGGGACCAGCCGGCTACCCAGTAGGCATAGGCCATCGCGCCCCAAAACGGGGCGATAAAGGAGGCAATCCCGATGCCAAGCGTCTCTTTCCATTTGATCTTCACGACCTCGAGATCGATTTCGGCGCCAGCGAGAAAGGTCAAGAGGACGCTGCCGACAGCGGCCAGAAAATTGATCCACGGCGTCGTTTCCAGGTTGAAGAGATTTCCCCCAACGATGCCGACGCAGATTTCAACAAGCGCGACCGATACGCCGATGCGCACCGAAATCAGCGTGGCGATAAGGGCCATGCCGACCCAGATCGCCGCGAGTGTCCAAATCGATTCAGTCATGGTTCCTGCAATAAAAAACCCCTACCAAGGAGCTTGGTAGGGGTCATCAGCTGTACCACAGCGGTTGAGGAAGCCTATCGCCAGGTCCCTGAGGCGAACCCCATCGCCTCGTCATCAGCAATTGACGTTCTACATTATCAGATCAGCACATAAGGTTCCAGATTATTGCGCAGGCCCGGCAAGAAGTTCTTCTACCTTCCTTCCGATCAGATCTCTGATGGCGGTCACTCCTTCTGGAGGGAGACTCTTGGGATCCGGGATGTCCCAGGATTCCCGTCGCTTCGCGCGAACCATCGGGCATTCATCGCCGCATCCCATCGTGACAGCAACATCGAATTCAACATCGGGAATCTCTGAGAGGGATTTCGAGGTGTGCAGGGTGAGATCATACCCAAGTTCCTTCATGGCGGCGACCGCCCTCGGATGCACCTTGCCCGAAGGTTTCGACCCAGCGCTAGATGCTGTCACCTCGTTGCCGCCGTAGATGCAGGCGAAGGCTTCCGCGATCTGGCTGCGGAAGGAGTTCTCAATGCGGACAAACAGAATCCGTTTGGGGTCTGGGAAATTCGGTTGCTTTCTCATACTGGTTGCATGACCGATCTGTTGGGAAGACCGAGCTCTATCACACGTCCTCCATTAGGGCGACTTCAGAGAGCGTTCGGCAAACATCCCCAGAAGGGCGCCGACGAGCGGTGCCAGAACATAGATCCAGAGATGGCCGAGGGTGAGGGACACGAGCGCTGGCGCAAGGGATCGCGCCGGATTCATCGAGGCCCCTGAGATGGGACCGGCAAACACGGCTTCCAGCGCAATGACAGCTCCGACGGCCAGACCCGCCGTGAGGCCCTTTTCTTGTCCGCCGCTCGATACTCTGAGAATCACCACCATCAGCAAGAAGGTCAGTATTGTTTCCAGGACAAAGGACTGGAGATCGGAACCGGCCGGCTGAGTCGCCCCGAGCGACGGATGGGAGGGAAACAGAAATCGCAAAAGAAGACTAGCCAGAAGAGCGCCCGCGCACTGGCTCAGGATGTACGGTAAGACTCTGGAACCCTCAAAACGACGAGCTGCCCAAAACCCAACAGTCACGGCCGGGTTGAAATGCGCGCCAGAGATGTCCCCGAGTGCGTAAATCATCGCAAGCACGACAAGTCCGAACGTGAGCCCGATACCGACATGAGTCACAGCTCCATTGCTCACATTATTAATGACGATCGCTCCAGTACCGGCGAACACCAAGGCGAATGTGCCGAATGCTTCAGCGACAAGCTGATTCACTTCACTGATTGTGTTCACTGTGGCGAATGCGGCCCTCAATGCAGCCTCGCGGATGAGAAAAGCCGGGATCGCCTCGTAGACGGTACCGCCCCGCACGACAGTCCGACAGTTCACGCCAGTTCCGCAGAGGTCCCCACATCCGCAGACATCGGCGCAGGACGAACAAGGGTTGTCTGAAATTGTCAGATCGGGAAGGACTTCTTCCAGCGATCTCCCATTGAAAAACAGACTGTTTGATTGTGAGACCTCCTCCTTCGACAGTTTGGTTTCCGTAAGAGTCACGTTAATTCCCTGTGGCCTCAACTCTTCGATCAATTCAGCTACAACTTGGAGAACCGCCTCCCCTGTATCCGCGCAACGCCGGCATGTCTGTCTATTCACGTCCAGATGTTTCCACTCAAGGTGCAGCGACTTCATGAAAATTCCTCCTCATTTCGCCAATACATATCAAGAAATCTTGATGCATTAAGCCGAAAAAAATCTACTCACAACAACTCGTGACCTTCCGGTCTCGGTGGCTCTCCTTTACAGATCTGATGTACTCCTCGACCTCTCCAAGAATCTTGGGGCTGAGCGAGTAGTAGACCCAGCGGCCCTCGGGCCGATCAGTGACAATCCCGGCATCCTTCAATGTCTTGAGATGAAAACTGAGCCGTGATTGGCCTGCCTCCAATATATCGGTGAGCTCGCAGACGCACTGCTCGCCACGGGTCAAGCGCTCGATAATTGCCAACCGTGTTTCATCCGCGAAGGCGTGAAACCAACGAGCAGTAGCTTTTCTGTTCTTCAGCAACGTAGGCATGCCTTTCTATACATCAACAATTCTTGATATGTCAATACCCAGTCGAAACTTAGCCGCATTCATCCGATCGTCGCCGGGCATTCCGCCAAGTTCGGCACGACCCGTTCTTTATAACGTTTTTATAGCCCCGCTCACGGATTTTATACCGTTTTTATACGGGCCTGGTTAACCTTGGTGTGAGAAAAGAGGATCGCTATGGAAATCTACGCGGCCGTGTCAGGAGCTCTCTTGATTCTCGTGCTACCCACCTTCGGCTATCTGTGGCTAAGGTGGTGGGCAGCGAAACAGCTCAGGGCTCAAGTAAAAAGACGAGCTCAAGCCGAAAAAGCATCGCGGTGATTAGTGAATTGGCAGCGACAGAGGGAAGGAGGCTTTATGGATATCCTTTACATTGCATTGCTGCTGGTGTTCTTCGCGATCACGGGGGCCGGGATTAACTTTTTAAGCAAACTATAGGTGGTCACATGGATACATGGTATGTCGCAAGCGGCATTCTCGCTGGGCTGTTGATGGTCTATCTCTTCTACGCGTTGCTGAAACCGGAGAAGTTCTAATTAAGAGAGGGTTCCATGACAATCAATGGATGGATTCAAATTACTCTGTATGTCGTCGTTCTGCTGGCCCTCGTCAAACCGCTCGGCTGGTACATGGCCCGGGTGTTCGAAGGCAAGTCGTGCGGGCTGGACCGCGTGCTCGGACCCATTGAACGGCTGATCTATAAGGTGTGCGGTGTCCGGGATCGCGAGGAGATGAACTGGAAGACGTACACCATCGCGATGTTGCTGTTCAGCCTAGCAGGAGTGCTGCTGCTCTATGCCCTTCAACGTGTCCAGGGTCTTCTTCCACTGAATCCTGCGGGGTTCGCCGCTGTCGCGCCGGATTTGAGCTTCAACACGGCCACCAGTTTCCTCACGAATACCAACTGGCAGGCATATGGGGGCGAATCGACGCTGAGTTATCTGACCCAGATGCTCGGGCTCACCGTGCAGAATTTTGTATCCGCGGCCACCGGCATGGCGGTCGTTATCGCGCTGATCCGAGGGTTTGCACGCCGTTCGACCCAACTCATCGGGAACTTCTGGGTGGATCTGACTCGCGCCACGCTGTACGTCTTGCTGCCCGTCTCGATCGTCATCGCGCTGGTACTGGTCTCGCAGGGCGGCATCCAGACATTGGATGCTTACAAGACGGTGAAAGTGGTTCAGCCGACGACCTACGACAATCCGGTCAACGATGCGAGCGGCAAGCCGGTCTTGGACGACAAAGGTCAACCGAAAACAGAGAAGGCGACGCTCACGGATCAAGTGCTGGCTGTCGGCCCGGCGGCCTCGCAAGTTGCGATCAAGCACTTCGGAACCAACGGCGGCGGTTTCTTTAACACCAATGCGGCCCATCCGTACGAGAGTCCCACGCCGCTCACTGACTTTTTGCTCCTCCTTGCTGAGACCGTCATTGCCGCGGCGTTGACGTACACGTTCGGCAAAATGGTGGGAGATACGCGGCAAGGGTGGGCTCTGCTGGCGGCGATGATGATCGTGTTTGTGGTGTTTATAGGCATTGCCTACTGGGCCGAGTCGGCCGGAAATCCGATCCTCGCGACACTAGGGGTGGATCAAACTGCAAGCGCCATGCAGCCGGGCGGCAATATGGAAGGGAAGGAACTGCGTCTCGGTGTGCCACGGTCCATCCTGATGGCCACGGCCAGTACGGTCACATCCACTGGGGCGGTGAACTCAATGCACGACTCCTTTACGCCCTTGGGGGGTCTCGTGCCGATCATCATGATGCAATTTGGAGAGGTCATCTTGGGCGGGGTCGGGGCTGGACTCTATGGCATGTTGGCGTTCGCGATCGTCGCCGTGTTTGTGGCCGGTCTGATGGTGGGGCGGACGCCCGAGTACCTCGGCAAAAAGATCGAAGCCTACGAAATGAAGATGGCGTCGATCATCATTTTGATTATGCCCATCGTGGTGTTAGCGTTCACGGCAGTCGGGGTCATCGCGACGGCGGGAAAAAGTGCCATCTTCAACCCCGGCGCGCATGGCTTTAGCGAAGTCCTCTACGCCTATACCTCTATGGGAAACAACAATGGGAGCGCTTTTGGCGGACTCAGTGCGAACACGCCGTTCTATAACACGACGGGCGGCATCGTGATGCTCATTGAGCGGTTTTGGTTTGCGCTGCCCGTGTTGGCTCTCGCCGGCGCGCTTGCGCGGAAAAGATTTGTCCCTGCAAGCGCGGGCACGTTGCCCACGCACACGCCTTTGTTTGTATTTTGGCTGATTGGCGTGCTTGTGACGGTCGGGGCGCTGACGTTTTTCCCGGCGTGGGCGCTGGGGCCGATTGCCGAGCACTTACAGATGGTCGCACGCTAAAACGAGGACACGATGATGAATACACAGACAAAGAAAAAGAATTTGCTCACGGGTGAAATAGTGCGTCGCGCGGTCATCGACGCGTTCTGGAAGCTCGATCCCCGTGTGCAATTCCAGAATCCGGTCATGTTCGTGGTGGAGATCGGGAGCGTGCTGACGACCCTTCTGTTCGTGCAGGCATTCTTCGGAAAGGGGGAGATGCCGGCGGCGTATATCCTGGCGATTTCGGTGTGGCTCTGGTTTACAGTAGTGTTTGCGAATTTCGCTGAAGCGGTGGCCGAAGGCCGGGGAAAAGCGCAGGCCGCGGCATTGAGGCGATCGCGTCGCGAGCTGTCCGCTAAAAAGCTGTCGCGGCCTGAGCAGAGGACGAAATACGACGTCGTCGCGGGCAGTTCGCTTCGCAAAGGCGATGTCGTACTGGTTGAGACGGGTGACTTTATTCCGGGTGACGGGGAAGTTATCCAGGGCATTGCCTCGGTAGACGAGAGCGCCATCACTGGCGAGAGCGCGCCGGTCATTCGCGATACGCAAGATCGCAGTGCTGTGACGGGGGGCACGCGGGTGCTGTCGGATTGGTTGGTGGTAAGGATCACCGCGGACCCAGGTGAGATGTTTCTCGACCGCATGATCGCCATGGTCGAAGGCGCCAAGCGCCAAAAGACACCGAACGAGATCGCCCTCAATATCCTCCTGGCAGCCATGACGATCATTTTCCTGATTGTCTGCGTCACGCTGCTGCCATTCTCTCTGTATAGCGTCCAAGCTGCGGGGCAAGGCACGCCGGTCACGATCACGATCCTGGTGGCGCTGCTGGTCTGCCTCATTCCCACGACGATCGGCGGCCTGCTGTCGGCCATTCGCATTGCCGGCATGGATCGCATGGTGCAGGCGAATGTGATCGCGATGTCGGGACAGGCTGTCGAGGCGGCCGGCGACGTGGATGTGTTGTTGCTGGATAAGACCGGAACGATCACGCTCGGAAACCGGCAAGCGACGGATTTCGTGCCCACGCGTGGGGTCAGTTTCGAGAAGTTCGCGGATGCCGCACAACTGGCATCGCTGGCTGATGAGACACCGGAAGGGCGCAGCATTGTGGTGTTGGCAAAGGAGCGGTACAAGCTGCGCGAGCGGAACATTCATCAACTCGGCGCGACATTCATTCCGTTCTCAGCGCAGACGCGCATGAGCGGCGTCAATCTGAACGGGCAACAGATCCGCAAAGGCTCCGCCGACGCGATTGAGGCGTTTGTGAAGGAACGCGGCGGAGAGTTCCCCGGCGACATACGCGATACGGTGGAAAGGATCGCGAAGCAAGGAGCGACGCCGCTGGTCGTGGCGGAGAATGAGAAAGTCCTCGGAGCGATTCACCTCAAGGATGTGGTGAAAGGCGGGATCAAAGAGCGGTTTGCGGATTTGCGGGCGATGGGCATCAAGACTGTCATGATTACCGGGGATAACCCGCTCACCGCAGCAGCGGTTGCCGCGGAAGCCGGCGTAGATGATTTCCTGGCGCAAGCCACCCCGGAAGCCAAATTGAAACTCATCCGGGAGATGCAGGTAGGCGGGCGGCTGGTTGCGATGACCGGGGACGGCACGAATGACGCGCCCGCCCTCGCTCAGGCTGATGTGGCAGTCGCGATGAATACCGGCACGCAGGCCGCGAAGGAAGCAGGGAACTTGGTGGATTTGGATTCCAATCCTACCAAGCTCATTGAGATTGTGAAGGTCGGCAAGCAATTGCTCATGACCCGTGGAGCGCTGACCACGTTTAGCATCGCGAACGACGTGGCCAAGTATTTCGCGATTATCCCCGCGGCCTTTGCGACGACCTATCCGGCCCTCAATGCGTTGAACATTATGGGCTTGGCTACACCGCAAAGCGCGGTCTTGTCGGCGGTGATCTTCAACGCGCTGATCATCGTGGCGCTCATCCCCCTCTGCCTGCGAGGCATCCATTATAAGGCTGTCGGGGCAGCGACGTTATTCCGCCGGAATCTGTGGATCTATGGTGTCGGGGGCGTGATCGTGCCGTTTATCGGTATCAAGCTGATCGACATGATTTTGGTCGCCCTACAGTGGGTGTAAGGCTTACCTACCCTCCCCTTTGTAAGGGGAGGCTGGGTGGGGTAGAGCGGAAATCTCTACCTCCCCTTCCCCTCCTTACAAAGGAGGGGGCATTGAGGAGGATATATGTGGAGTCAAGTTCGGTCTGCTATCTTATCCCTTCTGTTGCTCACCGCGATCACCGGCCTGCTCTATCCGTTGGCCGTGACAGGTATCGCCCATGTCGTGTTTCCGCACCAAGCCAACGGCAGTCTGATCGTGAAAAATGGTGTTGCAGTAGGCTCGACACTGATCGGACAGCCCTTCGATGAACCCAAGTACTTCTGGGGCCGGCCATCGGCCACGTCGCCGTATGCCTATAACGCCACGTCTTCCTCGGGTTCCAATCTCGGGCCGACGAACGAGGCGCTCAAAAAAGCTGTCGCAGGCCGCATTGCGACCTTGAAAGCGGCCGATCCCGATAACTCAGCGAAGGTGCCGGTGGATCTCGTCACCACGTCGGGCAGCGGACTTGACCCGCACATCAGCCCGGCGTCTGCCGAGTACCAGGTTCATCGCGTGGCGCAGGGGCGGGGTGTCAAGGACGACGTCGTGCACCGCCTCGTCACTGAACATACCGAAGGGCGACAATGGGGCGTCTTCGGCGAGCCACGCGTGAATGTGCTGGAGTTGAATATTGCGCTGGATAGCTTACACTAGCCACAGCCTAACAAGCTCTCCGCACACCATGGAGCCTGATGGAAGAGCGACGTCCTGATCCTGACCAGCTACTGAAGCGCGTCCAGGAAGCGGCAAAAAAAGAAGCGCGGGGGAAGCTCCGTATCTTTTTCGGCGCCGCCGCGGGTGTGGGTAAAACCTACGCTATGTTGGAAGCCGCTCAACAAGAACGACGCGAGGGCATTGATGTCGTGGTTGGATGGGTACAGATGCACGGCCGCCCCGAAACTGAAGCGCTGCTGGCGGGGCTTGAAGTGCTTCCACCACGCTTGATCGAGTACGCCGGCAAACAGGTGCCGGAATTCGATCTGGATGCTGCGATTAAGCGCCGACCGACGCTGATCCTTGTGGACGAACTGGCGCATACGAACGTGGCGGGTTCGCGCCACGCAAAGCGATACTACGATGTTCAGGAATTATTGGATGCCGGCATCAATGTCTATACGACCGTCAATGTCCAACATTTGGAGAGTCTCAATGATGTCGTGACGCAGATCACCGGCATTCCCGTGCATGAGACGGTACCCGATTCGATTCTGGACCAAGCCGATGAAGTCGAGCTGATTGACCTTCCTCCTGACGATCTCATTCAGCGTCTCAGAGAAGGCAAAGTCTATATTCCTGAGCAAGCGAGGCATGCGATAGAAAATTTCTTCCGTAAGGGCAACCTGATCGCGTTGCGGGAGCTGGCCTTACGTCGAACCGCAGAGCGTGTAGACGCCCAAATGCAGGTGTATCGGCAGGACCATGCTGTGCCCAGCACCTGGCCGTGTGCCGAAACGATCATGGTGTGCGTCAATTTAAATCCGCGTTCAGGACGGCTCGTGCGGGCCGCTAAGCGCATGGCCGGGGGTCTTCATGCCAAATGGATCGCGGTCTACGTGCAAACGCCCGAGCACTTGCGCCGGCCTATTGCCGAGCGTGATCGAGTCATCCAAATGCTGCGGCTCGCGGAACAATTAGGCGCCGAAACAGTCACGTTGAGCGCACAACGGGTCAGCGAGGAAATTCTCAACTACGCCCGCTCGCGCAACGTAAGCAAAATCATAGCGGGCAAGCCGCTTCGCTCGCGTTGGAAGGAGCTCCTGTTCGGCTCCGTCGTCGCCGATCTTGTCCGGGGCAGCGGGGAGATCGACATCTATGTCATCACCGGAGAAGCGGGCCCGAGCCGGCCGATTGTCGCCAGAGTCTTAAAAAAACCCACCAGCAATTGGCAAGCTTACGGAGAAGCGTTTCTCAGCGTAGGCGTATCCACAACCATCGCCTGGCTTATGTTTCCCTATTTTGCGCTGACGAACATCGTGATGGTGTATCTGCTCAGTGTCGTTCTCGCCGCCATTCGTCTGGGCCGTGGCCCCTCCGTCCTGGCGTCGTTTCTCAGCGTGGCTGCCTTCGATTTCTTCTTCGTACCGCCTTATCTGTCATTTGCCGTCTCGGATACTCAGTACGTGATCACCTTTGTCGTGATGTTGGTCGTCGCTCTGGTGACCAGCAATCTGACGGTGCGTGTGCGTGAGCAGGCCGACGCGGCGCGCCAGCGCGAGCGCCGTACCGGTACGCTCTACGCGATGAGTCGCGAGTTAACAATGCATCGTCTTGTCGAGAACCTTGTGCGTGTTGCCGCTCGACACATCCGAGAGGTGTTCAAGTGCCAGGTTGCGGTGCTGCTTCCTGATAAGAGTGGCCGACTCATGGCGCCGCGTGGCGAGCAGGTGTCCTTCGTGTTCGACCCGAAAAACAAAGGAGTGGCGCAGTGGGTGTTTGATCACGGGCAGCTAGCGGGCATGGGAACGGAGACACTTCCAGGGGCAGACGCTTTGTATGTACCCTTGGTGGCGTCCAAAGGGGTGATGGGGGTGCTAGCGGTCAAGCCCGACGCCCCTCGGGAACTTCTTGCGCCTGAACAACTGCACCTCTTGGAGACCTTCGCGAGTCAAACGGCTGCGGCGATCGAGCGCGCGTCATTGGCGGAAGAAGCCCAGCGCACCCAATTGCTGGTGGAGACGGAGCGGATGCGGAACGCTGTGCTCAGCGGGGTGTCTCATGAGCTGCGAACTCCTCTGGCGACCATCACCGGCGTCATGAGCAGCCTCTTGGAGAAGGAGCAACAGCTTCCGGACGAACGATGGGAACTCATCCAAACCGTCTATGACGAGGCCGTGCGAATGGATCGACTCATCAACAATCTGCTCTACATGACGCGACTGGAAGGAGGGGCACTCCAAGTCCACAAAGAGAGGCTACCGCTCGAAGAAGTCGTGGGCGCCGCCCTCGTACGCTTAGAGGAGCGGTTCGACGGCCATGCCGTAAAGACGGATCTGCCCTCTGACCTTCCGCTTGTTCCAATGGATGGGGTGCTCATCGAGCAGGTCTTGCTCAACCTGCTCGACAATGCGCTCAAATATGCTCCAGAGAACAGTGCCATTGAAGTGTCGGCCCGCGCGACGGATGGTTCAGTCACGATCGAAGTTTCCGATCATGGATTGGGTATTCCCAGTGGGGACGAAGAACGGATCTTCGACAAATTTTATCGGGCCGCTCCGGCAGGAACCAGTGGGGTCGGCCTTGGGCTGACCGTGAGCCGCGGGATCATCGCTGCGCATGGCGGGCGTATCTGGGCCGAGAACCGATCAGGCGGAGGCGCGGTGTTCCGGTTTATCTTGCCGCTGGAAGCCGATGAAAGAATGGATACGCCGGCCGGTCACACCAACTCAGTCACATGAAAAGGCGATGGTGACGACGCACGCGCCCACGGTGCTCGTGATTGAAGATGAAGCGCCGGTGCGGCATTTCCTGAGAACAACGCTCTCAGCCCATGGTTTTCAAGTGTTCGAGGCGCAGACCGGTCAGGATGGGCTTGCCCAAGCCTCGGCTCGGAATCCAGAAATCATTCTGCTTGATCTTGGCTTGCCTGATCTGGACGGCCTTGAGGTGACCCGCAAACTCCGGGAGTGGACTTCCGTCCCTGTGATTGTCATTTCGGCGAGAGACCAAGAACCAGACAAAGTCGCGGCCTTGGACCTAGGCGCCGACGACTATGTGACGAAGCCTTTTGGGGCGAAGGAGCTGCTTGCGCGCATGCGTGTCGCGCTGCGGCATGCGGCACGAGGTGGTGGGGAAAAAGAAGAAAGCATTTTCATTGCCGGCGATCTTCGTGTGGATTTGTCGCGGAGGCTCGTGTTTGTCGCAGACAAAGAGGTCCATCTGACCGCCATCGAGTACAAACTGCTGACGACTCTGGTCCGCCACGCCGGGAAAGTGCTGACGCACCGGCAACTACTGAAGGACGTGTGGGGACCTCTGCATACTGAGGATGCGCAGTACCTGCGCGTGTATGTTCGCCAATTGCGAAACAAGCTGGAGACGACTCCCGCCCATCCTCGCTTCCTTCTCACCGAACTGGGGGTTGGCTACCGCTTGAGGCCAAGCGATGAAGTTGCGGAATAAGATCCTCTTTCGACCGACGCCGCATGTTGCTTTTTAACCGGTCTCGTGAAACCAGCGAGCAGTAACTTTTCTGTTCTTCAGTGTCTGTGGACTCAGGAAGACCATGTTGGCCAACGACCAGAAGCACGGCGAATGCGTTGAAACACGGATATTAGAGGCTTTCCAACGGCGAGACTCTGCTAATGAACCACAGAAACAGGTGAGCGCAAGGACTCCCATAGAACCTTAAAGGCCGATGACAAAAATAGTGCAGCGATAATCGTTCCGATCACAAGGTCCGGCCACTTGGACTGAGTCACGGCAACAAGGCCGGCGGCCATGAGGACACCGCCATTCGCAATAATATCATTGAGGGAACACAGCCACGTTGACCGCATGTTCAAATCATCATTTCGATGCCGGAGCAAGAGTAGGAGGCACACGAGGTTCGCAAAAAGCGCCAGGAATCCGATTCCGCCCATCGTCTTAGCGATTGGCAAACTGCCAAAAACTGCGTTCGCAATGACCTGACCAATAACGCCAAGCCCGAAGGCTGCCATCACAGCACCTTTGAGACGAACAACACCAGTTCGCCAGGCCGCGCTCCTATTCAATACAAACAAACTAAATGCATAGACGGTAGCGTCTCCAAGCATGTCGAGGGAGTCGGCCATCAGCGCAGTGGAACCAGCGAATATGCCTCCGGCAAATTCCACGACGAACATGACCGCGTTTATTGCCAGCACTATCCACAATACTCGGCCCTGACTCGCTCTCAATGCGGCCAGTTCCGATGCTTTATTTTCGCAGCATTCCTTCATCGAAGCCTACGGCAAGATTAGCACAGTGGATCAGCGTTTCAACTGTTTAATGTCCGCTTCCAGTACCGATTTCTATACTGGCACGCTGACATCGTTTCACTTCCTGCCACCGCCATAGCGCATACAGTACGGAATGATCTCGTCGATCATGGCTTCTCCGCTAAAACCATTTCAGTTTCGATAGAAATTCCCGGAATTGCACGTTTTGCAGAAGGCCTGCTCCTCGATGGGAAAGCACAATGCTCCCCTGGCCATCCAGCAAGATCAGGGTGGGCGTCGCGGTCACCTTGAAGGCCTGCGAACGCGGTCGGGAATGCAACATAGCTCCCATAGCTGAAGCTTTGTCAACCAGGTTCAGGTAGTGGATAGTGGGTCAGTTTGAACTCTTCACCGCCCAGTGAACTTGACTATCAGGAAGAGACCCGCACTCCTTCTCGATTTTGACCTTGATCCTGGCTTTGGCTTCTTGCATCGCTTCCTCGCGGCTCATATACCGCTGGCTACTCTCCGCGCACACTATCCGGACATCTTCTTGAACCGGTCCATGACCTTTTCCAACATCCAACATCCAACGCGTGTAGCCCCATCCTTTGTCAGGCTCTCCTTCTTTCAGATAAATGGTGGCATTGACCTCTCCCATGATACCCTCCTTTCACGATTCGAGGAGTCCTCGTCAACCGACCTCACATGATCTGCTATTCCCGCTTGCATCGCTGACTTCACTCGTAGCGTCTGATGATTCCGAGCGAAGTTATAGTACATGAAATAGACGGGTAGTGCATGCCGGTGATTCTCGAAGAAAATGACGGTCCTGGCTGTGGGCTCCGGCCTGGCCTAGCGTGCGCTGGGCGCACGTATATGACTCACGTTGTCTCAGCGGATGTCCCTGAAAAAAGCGCGGGGCAGAATCGGCACTCGCAGTTCGAGATGCAGAATGATAAGCAAGACACGGGCCAGGCTGCGCCACACGCCCATCGTCACAAACTTTCGCGAATCGGTGATCACTGGTGGCTCCAAGAGGACCGGAGTGGTGACCTGCGCCAGTTGTTCGCAAAACCCGACATCCTCGAGAATCAGCTGGTCTGGAAAGCCACCTAAGAGCATAAACAGCGCTCTCCGCACGAACATTGCCTGGTCGCCATAGATGATTCGGCTTCTGCGACAGCGGAAGTTATCCAACCAGGAGATCAGCCGGAGCCGCCAGTCGTTGCCTGAGAAGCGGTGCAAGAAACCGCCAGCCTGAACGCTCGGGTCCCGCTCGAGTTCGTTCAATCGGGCGATCGCGCCGTCCGGCAAGATGGTGTCGGCATGGAGAAAGAGCAACCACTCGCCGCCTGCCTGCTTGGCGCCAACATTCATCTGCATCGCCCGGCCTTTGGGTGCTATCAGAAGTCGGGCGCGAGGTTCATGGCTGGCGATGAGCACCGTGCGATCCTGGCTGCCGCCATCCACCACGAGCACCTCGTAGCGTCCCGATTGTTGGAAGAGCAAATGGAGGGTGCGGGGAAGCGCCTTTTCTTCGTTGTATGCCGGTATGATGACCGAGACCATTTACCTCAACCATTCCGGGACGTAGCGTTTGGCATCTCTGCACCAGGCGGCGGCATCTTCATCTATGGAGTCGAAGAGGTCACGGACCATCGTCACCATCGCCTCGCTTAAGGCCAGATACTCGTGTCCTGGAAGCCGCAGCCGATCAGGGTCCGTCTCTCCGGCAGTCATGGCGCGCTCTAGGAGCCGTCGTCCGAAGGCATAATGCGCCTCTTCCTGGTGTAACAGGATTTGACGGAGTCGCCGGAACCCCGCGTGTCGCTTGACCAGGCCGGCCTCGATGCGCGTGAGGAGCGCTTCGCCCAGTCCCTCCAGAATGATCTGCTCCGCCATAATGGACTCGTACAGGTCTTTACGCTGCAGGGCTTCAGTCACACGTGCCCGATACTGATCCAGCGCTCTGAGAGACGGGGAAGCGCCGAGGTGTCGGGGGGCCAGCCAAGCGCTCGCCCCCTGGAACACCACCGCATGGAACGCTTCCTGTCGGGCTTGGCTCAGCAGGAACCGACGGACGTGGGGGTCTGTTGTCAGCGTGGCCTGAGAGTGCGCCACGTCATGCGCGAGATGCTCGCCCTGCGCGAGGAAGTTCAGCAGCCGGGCGATGGGGACATGCTCACCTGGACGAATCAGCACGAGAACTCATCTCCGGGGGAATGCCGTTGAGCCGCCAGTCGTACGTCAAGAACTGCACGTCGTAGGGTACCGTCTCGATCGCCCGCGCCAGCTCCGGATCCGCGATGTATCGCGCGACATAGCGTCGGAGGGAACCCGCGGCAGCCGCAAACTCCGGTTCGAACCAGCCGAAGATTTGCGAGAGGTACGCGATCTTGCCTTCTCGGTCAAAGCGGTTCCGCGTCGGATCATTGATGAAGTCGCGGGCGCTCTGCTCCAGTTGTTCCTCCAGTCGCTCCGGACGGTAGATCCAAGACTTGAGTTTCGGGCAGGACCGCGACGCGCAGACAATGGCGAAATGGATCCGGGGTTCGCGGAAGTCGGGAATCAGGACCTTCTGTTCAAGATCGTACAAGTTGATGGCTGCGCCGCCGACCGGCGAGGCCTTCGCGATGAAGTAGCGGTAGCGGCCGAGAAGCGTCAAGGGCGAGCCGCCATCGAGAATTCCTTTTATCGCAAACGCATTGTAGGCGTTGATCCAGAAGGCCAGGCGGTCATTACGGGTCGGCAGACTATTGGGATCGATCCGGTCCAGTTGGCGGAGAAACAGAGCGAAACGCGGATCGGCCGCGATGCCGGGATAACTCACAACGCCGTCGTGCACATGGGTGGACAGCACATCTTCGAAAGACTGGTAAGAGAACTGGATTGGGGCGAGCGGGTCGGCCGGTCTGAAGGAGTGCGGGACAGTCGAGCACCCAACAAGCGAGAGAATCCCGACCACCAGCATGACCAGACGCCACATCAGGTTCTCGTGCTCGCATCTATCCAGCTAACGCAAGCTACTCCGAAAAGGCGATTCAAATGCGCTTGATTTGTGTCAGTCTCTTTTAGCGATGATGTCCTCCTTGCCCATGGTGAGAGGACCCGCCTGACCTGCCCGCTCGGACTTCCGACCGCGGATGCGCGGGAAACGGACGACTAAACTGAGGCGGGACCATGCGCGGTGCGGGATGAGGAACAACATGCGAAGAGCGAATAGGTGGAAGAATGAAAGGAGCCCGAGTAATGCCAACCCCGTGGCGCGGGACAAACTGAGATGGTCCGATTCTCCTGGGAGGTAGACCGAAGGGAACCCGATGGCGTCGGACAATCACGATCGATGGTGATACGATAATCGCCGGGCGTGCCCACCATGGAAAGACCCAGAATGGTTGCCAGGCCCAGGCGCCCACAGCCGGATCCCAGTACGGCGTGTAGTAGGGGTCCATAACACCCGGCGTTTCTGGAGGAGGCGTCAGCGGGGCGATGGCCGGTGGAGGCATCGGGGCGACGGCTGGCGGAGGCACCGGAGCAACGGCCGGCGGAACGACCTGAGCTGGAACCGGCTCAGCCGACCGCCAGATGGTCAAGACTTTAACCTCAAGCACCGGATAGGCCGAACTCGTCTGAGCAAGATCCGCGACGGCCGAGCCGACAATCTCGCCCACCACAGTGACCAATGTACCGGGGGGAACCGTGACTGGAGTGAGCCCGGATTTCTGAAAAGCCAGGAACCGGCCCTGAGTCAATGCTTGGTTGGGCTCAGGCTGCTGCCCCGGCCCCAGCGGCAACTGCATGACTTCGATTTGGGTTGTGTCGTGGTACTGCCGAGCAGTGATGACCTTGGCACCTAAGACAATCT
>Ga0207684_10000808_pt1 | contig 36207 bp, 30 predicted proteins | sample KBSK5501metaG_FD_184342 | JGI IMG/M metagenome (GOLD analysis project Ga0207684, IMG submission 184342) | Corn, switchgrass and miscanthus rhizosphere microbial communities from Kellogg Biological Station, Michigan, USA - KBS K5-50-1 metaG... | ecosystem: Host-associated > Plants > Roots >... | reverse complement strand
ACGCCAAACGCCAAACGCCAAACGCCAAACGCCAAACGCCAAACGCCAAACGCCAAACGCCAAACGAATGCGCGCGCGGGAAATCACGTCAAATGCCAAACACCGTTCTTGCTTTCCTGCGTCATTTGCATGTTGCAATATGGCAAAAAGCGAGGTAGCGGATAGCCTAACCTGAGCTTTAGCTAAGAGCGTTGACCTGTAACGTAGTCCTTGAATCATTAAGGAGCGCGTGTAAGATGCGCGCTTAATTTTGAGTCCATGGTAAATGATAAAGCAGGAGCATCGACGCTCCTAAGCGAGGCAATCTCCAAGGCACAGCGGCATTTGTTCGGCCTCCAGAATCCGGATGGATACTGGGCTGGCGAGCTTGTAGTCGATTCAACTCTTTGTTCCGACCTGATGACGTTTATGTATTGGTCGGGCGATATGGACTTGGATTTGCAGCAGAAATGCATCGAACACATTCTCGGCCGACGCTTACCCGATGGCGGATGGAATATTTATCCCGAGGGGCCGTCGGAAGTGAACGCGTCGGTAAAAGCCTACCTCTCTTTGAAACTAGCCGGCTATTCAGCCGAGGACCCGATGATGATCCAGACTCGGGAACGGATTCATCAACTCGGGGGAATGGAAAAGACTAACACCTACGCGCGACTCTACTTGGCATTGCTTGGCCAGGTACCGTGGGAAGCCGTTCCGACTATCCCTGTGGAATTTCTGTTGTTGCCTAGATGGTCGCCGATCCATATGCACGCGGTCTCGTCGTGGACTCGAGCAATGATTGTTCCGCTAGCGATCATTAATCATTATAAACCAACCCGGCAGTTGCCACCGGAATGCCAGATTCGCGAACTCTTTTTAAATCCGGAAGTGGCGCTCCGCACCAAGGCATCTGGAATGCGACAACTTTTCCTGGTGCTCGATCGCTGGTTAAAACGGGTTGAAAAAAAAGGTTCACTCCCGTGGAGGCGTAAAGCACTCAAAGAAGCTGAAAGCTGGATGCTGCAACGCATTGGCGAGGGCTGCGGGGGCTTAGCAGCGATCTTCCCGGCGATCCTCAATTCGATGATCGCGTTGCGTTGTCTTGGGTACGATCGGAATCACCCAGTTTACAAAAAAGCAGAAAGCGACTTTCGCGAACTGTTCGTTGAAGATGAAGAGGGCTTCCGAATTCAGCCGTGTCTTTCGCCCGTTTGGGACACGGCAATCACCGTCACTTCGCTGGCGCGAGCGGGTTTCACGGCTGCAAATCCTTCAATCAAGAAGGCCAACGATTGGCTTTTGGCGCGTGAGGTTCGAATTGCCGGCGATTGGGTAGCCAATGTCCCTGGCGTGGAACCCTCGGGGTGGGCATTTGAATTTGAAAATCCTTACTATCCGGATGTGGATGACACGGCGATGGTTTTGCTGGCCCTTACGGAATCCGGGCATCAAACCGATCCGGTTGACCTCAATCGCGCAGTTCGCTGGCTGCTGGCGTTCCAATGCAAGGATGGAGGTTGGGCGGCATTCGATAAGGATGTGCAGAACCCGCTCCTGGAAAATGTTCCGTTCGCTGATCATAACGCGATCCTCGACCCGAGCTGCTGCGATGTAACGGCGCGCGCACTTGAGGCATTAGGCAAGCTTGGATTCCGCAGCAATCATCCGGCAATCGCCCGCGGCATCGAATTCCTAAAGAGGCAGCAGGAGTCTGATGGTGCCTGGTTTGGCCGTTGGGGAGTCAATTATATTTACGGAACGTCTCAGGTTCTGCGTGGACTCCTGGCGATCGGCGCAGACATGAGCGAACACTGGATTCAGCGTGGACGGACTTGGCTGGAGGAGCAACAGAACGCTGATGGTGGATGGGGCGAGACAGTTGCTTCATACGATGACCCGTCACTCCGCGGCCAAGGTGCAACCACCGCATCGCAAACGGCGTGGGCGCTTCTTGGTCTATGCGCTTTTCCGGATGTCGATCGTCCCAGTGTACGCGAAGGAATCGAATATCTGATATCGAACCAAAACCCGGATGGCTCGTGGAGTGAGACGCTGATTACCGGGACCGGATTCCCCTTGGTCTTCTATCTCAAGTACGATATGTATCGGAATAACTGGCCGCTGATGGCGCTGGCCAGATATCGGACCAGGCTTGCAGAAGTGGCTTCGAGATCAGCCGGGCGGGAAACTGTCTTGGAGACGGGGCGCGGCGAATTTTCTTTCGCCTCGAGTCGGCAGATTCCGAAGACAACTTAGGAATCCGGGCTGAATCATGGATAAGCCGCGAGTACTCGTCGCAGATTCCATTGCTCCGAAAGGGGTTGAACTGCTACAGGAAGGGGGTCGTCTGCTGGTCGATGTTAAGATCGGCTTGAAGGAGCCTGAGCTACTATCGATCGTGGCCGACTACTCAGCGATCGTCGTACGGTCGCAGACAAAGATCACAGCGAAAGTCATTAAGGCCGCGAGAAAACTAAAGGCGGTCGGCCGAGCTGGAGTCGGTGTTGATAACGTAGACGTTGACGCGGCGACCCGGCGGGGAATTATCGTCATGAACACGCCCGGCGGCAATACCGTATCGACCGCTGAGCATGCATTTTCGCTGCTGGTTTCAATCGCGCGTAATATTCCGCAAGCGCATGCCAGCGTGAAAGCGGCAAAATGGGATCGGAAAAATTTCGAAGGAGTCGAGTTGCACGGGAAAACGATCGGCATTCTTGGGATGGGACGAATCGGCACCGAGATCGCGCGGCGCGCCATCGCCTTTGGAATGCGTCCGGTTGCTTACGATCCTTACCTTTCCCCTAGCCGCGCACGCTCTCTGCAAGTCGAGCTATTTGAAGATCTGGATGATGTCCTGTCTCGCGCCGATTTTGTGACGTTGCACATGCCGCTGACTGCCGAGACGAAGCACTTGATCGACGCTCAGCGACTGGCCAAAATGAAACGGGGCGCGCGTATTATCAATTGCGCTCGCGGTGGTCTGATTGACGAGCAGGCGCTGGCTGATGCCCTTCAGTCCGGCCACATCGCTGCAGCTGCTCTGGATGTTTTCGAGACCGAGCCGCCACCATTAGAATTTCCATTGCGGAACTTGGAGAACGTCGTTTTCACGCCGCATCTGGGCGCATCCACAACTGAGGCGCAAGAGAGTGTTGGCATTGAGATCGCCGAAGCAATTCGAGCACTTCTGTTGGATGGGGTGATACGGAATGCTGTGAACATTCCGAACATCGACGCAAAAACGCTCGCGGTAATCGGACCGTATTTAGACTTCGGCGAACGACTCGGTCGTTTTCTCCGCCAGATTGCGCCGAAACGTTGCGAGAACCTTTTAATCAATTACAGCGGCAAGGTAAACGAATACGAAACCGGCCCAATCTCGCGCTATATTCTAAAAGGCTTTTTGGAAGAAGCCGGCGGGATGGAAGTCAACGCTGTCAATGCTGGCGCGTTGGCTCAGACACTTGGATTGAAAACGATCGAAACGAAAGAAAGCGTAACCGGCGAATTCTCGGACCTGGTCGAGCTACAGGCGACAGGGCAAGGAGAAACGGTCTCAGTAGCCGGCACCTTTATCGGCTCTTCGCCCCGGTTGGTTCACATCAACGGGCGTCATGTCGAAGCGCGACCGGTCGGTGTCTTGCTGCTTTTAGAGAATCTCGATGTTCCAGGAATCGTCGGTCAGATCGGGACCGTGCTGGGAGACCATCGAGTAAATATCGCAAACATGTCGCTGAGCCGCGATCATGCCGGCGGGGAGGCATTAACGGTGTTAAATCTGGACACCGCTCCCGACGCTGAAATCATCGCCGCGATCTTGTCCAATCCGAATATTAAGAGCGCCAAAGTGGTGCAGTTCTAGGCTGTTGTTACTGGTTGTCGCTTTCGCGACTCCCACACCGAAGCGTGTCGGTCACTGGCGCTCGTAGCAACCGATATCAACCTTACCATTTCGCGTCCTGGGGTTGCTATTGAGATCCAACAGTCCAATAATCGAGCTATCGAGCATCTTTCCCTTGCCCAGCCCAGGTGAATCAGACGCGAGATGAAAATCTTTTTTGGCTGGGCTGACAAACTTTGGGTAAGCGAACGTCGAGTGGATATCGTTATTTGTTCCACGGACAAAGGCGGCTAAACCGTAGAAGTCGCTGTTGTTCCAGAGCCAGCCCGCGTTGCTATCGCCTACTGCCGAATAGTAGAGGTTATAATCCAGACTTACACCTGGACCATTCGGAGTTTGGATGTTGTTCGAAAGAAAGAGGCCCTGGTTGTTAGCGACGAGAATGTTGTTGGTAAATAAGCAGTTTGTCGTCCGATATTGAATGAGAAATTCACCGCCCCCAGATAGAGTGGTGTCATTCATGTAAAATGTGTTGTTGGCGATCGTGCAATGGTCGGTCCCTCCTCGCTGAGCGTCGTACCCGCCGATCGATATTCCTGCCGTGTTACTTCCGTAGACCAGGTTGTCTCGGACAGTAACATAGTCGGAGAGCCTACCGAGCGTTTCGCAGGCGACTTCGATGCCGATATCTGCGCTACGAACGATGTTCCGCTCGACCACAATCCTGGTGCCACCATCGACATAAATACCGTCAGCACTTAGGTCGTGATAGTTTTGGTTGCTCTTGGATGTGATGTTGTAAACCGTGTTCTGAGAAATTATCCCATCCCGTGCGCGATCGATGTCGGGACCCGGCGCAGTTCTTTCGTACCCGATTGCAACGATCCCAATGTTATCAGTGTCATGAACAAGATTCTTGGTGATCCGAAAGTTCCCATTGACCACCAGACATTCGCTCGAGCCGGTCTTCAGAGAATAAAGAGTATTTCCGGAAATGACTAAATTGTTGATCGGGCCGGAGGCCGACGTGCCATAAGCAGAAATGCCATTCGCTCCGCCTCCACTGGCTTCTGCATTCGTCTCAATGTGATGAATAACGTTGTTCAGGATTTGAATGTGGTTACAAGCTCCCGTAACCATAATCCCAATCGGAAACGGTCCAGAATCCGACGTCCGATAATTCTGAATCTGAAAACCATCAATGACGATGTACTGACAGTCCTTGATGAAAAACATGCCATTGTCGGTGCCGGGAACGACCAGGGTTGATCCGTCAAGCGTCGCGGTTTCTCCCGGATAACTTTGGAAGGTGCTGTAGCCGGCTCGTTCGTTCCCTGATACGTGGATATCAACGCGCTCGCGATACACTCCTCCGCGAATGTAAACAACGCTGCCCGGCGTCGCCAAATTTGCCGCATGTTGAACCGTGCGCCATGGCTGAAGAGCCGTTCCCGGATTTGTATCCTTTCCCGCAGTTGAAACATAATAGGTCGTGACTGCGGTGGATCGTTTTTCTAGAGGGTCTGAGGCGCCTAAAGCCGTTGATACCGATACAAAAGCTGTGAAAACGACCAGAAGAGTTGTGAGAACACGCATGCCAGAGCGAGATTGGTAATGGGTTAAAGGGAGAAACAGCGAGTAATTCCTGTCGAGCTCGGCTACTGACTAGAGCGGCTCGTACGGCAATCCGTGCGCCTCTGCTACGGCTCGATTCCGGACTTTGCCATCCATCACATTAATACCGCCGGCCAGCGCCGGTTGTTTCTTGATCGCACCTTCAACGCCCCCTTCCGCCAGAAATTCGACATATCTGGAGGTGACATTGGTGAGAGCCTGTGTAGCGGTACGGGCGTACGCGCCTGGCATGTTTGCCACACAATAGTGCATCACCTCTTCCTCGACATAAGTTGGATCGTGATGGGTCGTCGGGCGCGAAGTTTCGCAGCAGCCACCCTGGTCGATAGCAATGTCGACCAGAACACTCCCAGGTCTCATCAACCGGAGCATCTCGCGAGTGATCAACCGCGGTGCTCGCGCGCCAGGAACCAGCACTGCTCCCACCAAAAGATCTGTTCGCGGCAGAATCTCCAACAGATGCGCTTCGTTTGAGTAAAGCGTATGGGCGGTATGCATCGTAATGTCGAGAAACCGCATCCGCTCGACGTCGACCTCGAGAATAGTGACGTCCGCACCTAAACCGGTCGCCATTCGTGCGGCGTTGATACCTGAGGTGCCGCCACCGATGACTACGACATTTCCTGGTAGAACTCCCGGAACACCGCCGAGCAACACGCCTTTTCCTCCACTGTGCTTGGCCAGAAAATAGCCTCCCACAATGATCGACATACGCCCGGCGATCTCGCTCATCGGTTCAAGCAAAGGCAGACGTCGATTGACCTCAACCGTTTCATAAGCGATCGCCGTGACCCCTGATTGAATCAGCGCTTCCGTCAACGGCTTGGTCGCTGCCAGGTGAAGGTAGGTAAACAGGATCTGGCCTTTACGCAAAAGCGAGTATTCAGACTTAAGCGGTTCCTTCACTTTCACGATCAGGTCACCCTGGTGAAAAATTTCTTCGTGATTTTGCAAGATGGTGGCACCGGCGGCCTTATACTCTTCATTCGGGTACCCCGCCCCAGCGCCTGCGCCCTGTTCAACAAAGACCTGGTGCCCTAACTTGGTTAGCTGATAAACGACCGACGGCAGAACCGCGACTCGATGCTCCTGCTCCTTTATCTCCTTAGGGACGCCAATTTTCATTCGCCATACGTGTTGCCTTTTTTTGCTGGGCGGCGCCAGCAAAAAAAACGCCGACATCGCCGTCAGCGCCGGCATCGCCGACATCTGAAGCGCTTTGCGAAGATCTAGGAGCGACGCAAGTCAAAAAGATCTAGCCCAGATTATTACAACTTGATAACTTTAAGTTATTTCTGACTTGGCGGATCGAACCAAGAAGTTCGCGGTGCGCGTCTTTGCGCTGATTGACCGTATTCCTGAGAGCCCGAAAGGACGTGTGATCCAATACCAGCTTGCCGAGGCTGCCTCCTCTGTAGCGGCTAACTATCGGGCGGCACAGCGATCTCGTTCCCGAGCGGAATTCATTTCGAAGCTAAGTATCGCCTTTGAGGAGACGGACGAGTCTCGTCTCTGGATCGAGTTGCTTGTCGAGGCAGGAATGATCCCTCAGCGACTGGTTAGTGATTTATTGAAGGAAGGAGACGAGCTTTGCGCCATCCTTGCTTTCTCGCGCAACACCGCCCGAAAGAATGCCGATTCACTGAAACAGAAAGGGCTTAACTCCAGGAAACTCCCGCCTGCTGGCCGATAATCTGTCGGCGCTGTCGGCGCTGTCGGCGCGTTAATTCAACTCCGGATTATCCGGTGCGATAGCTAACAGATGATAGGCCGGGCCAAGGCTTCTCATTATTTTTAGCCAGGTCCCTTCATCGGCTTTGCCGTTCAGGATCGTTTTCGTGGCGACCTGGATGATCCAGGCGTCTTGTTGCAATTCCGCTTCGAGCTGGCCGCCGGTCCAGCCTGAGTACCCGACAAATGCCCGTAAAGTTTTGCGTTCGTTAACCGGTAACTCCTCCAACTCGTTCAGCGACCAGGCCGAGTGCATCGTTACCTTCGCTTCCAATTCCGTCCATTGAAAAGAAGCAATGATCAACTCTTGCGGTTCAACCGGGCCGCCGTGGTAGACCGGAACATTCTCAAGAACTCCCAGCTCTTGGTCCGGTAGAAAATCGACCAGTTTTTTGTTGGCAGGTCTATTGATTACAAGTCCAAAGGCGCCGTCTTGCTTGTCGTACGCTGAGAGGAAAAGTATCGTTTTGCGAAAGTTCGGATCGCGCATCGAGGGATGAGCGAGCAAAAGATGACCCGAGAGATTCGGGCTCTCCTCACCAAAAGGTCGCACATCTAGAATCTGGCTACTTTTTGCATAAGATGCAAAATGTAGCTTAAGTTCTAGATTCTAATGACCTCCTCGAAATTAAGAATCGCCGGTCGTGAATTTGAATCGCGCCTTTTGGTGGGGACCGGAAAGTTTTCCAGTAACAGCCTGATGCGCGAGGCGCTGGCGGCCAGCGGTACCGAGATAGTTACGGTAGCGCTCAGGCGCGCAGACCTGTCGGGAGCTCACGATCCCTTCGCCAATATCCTCGACTATATTGACCGGCAGAAATATTTACTCCTGCCGAATACCAGCGGGGCAATGAATGCGGAGGAGGCGGTGCGTCTGGCGCGGCTGGCGGCCTCGGCCGGACTGCCTAAGTGGGTGAAGCTCGAGATCCACCCCGACCCGCATTATTTGTTACCCGACCCGATTGAGACGCTCAAAGCCGCAGAACAGCTCGTGGCGGAGGGTTTCGTTGTGCTTCCGTATATTAACGCCGATCCGGTTCTGGCCAAGCGCCTCGAGGAAGTCGGTACGGCGACGGTGATGCCGCTTGGTTCGCCGATCGGAAGCAATCAGGGGTTGCAGACCAGGGACCAGATTCAGATTATCATCGATCAGGCAACTGTGCCGGTAGTGGTCGATGCGGGTATCGGGGCGCCCAGTCACGCGGCTCAAGCGATGGAACTGGGGGCGGACGCTGTACTAGTCAACACAGCGATAGCCATCGCATCGGATCCGGTGCGTATGGCGGCGGCATTTCGAAAGGGTGTAGAAGCGGGCCGGGAAGCGTTCCTGGTCGGTCTTAACGAGCGAACGACACAAGCGGTTCCAACAAGTCCATTTACGGAATTATTTACGTCTCATACGTGAACATCCTAGAGGTTCGAGACCTAACTGTCTGGTTTCCGATACAGTCCGCGATCCTGCGTAGAACGTCCGATTACATGAAAGCGGTAACCGATGTCTCTTTTTCCATTCCAGAAGGCGAGACTGTAGGGCTGGTTGGCGAAAGCGGTAGCGGCAAAACAACCGTAGGCAAGGCCATCTTGCGACTCGTTCCGATCACCCGTGGCGAAGTTCTCTTCCAGGAAAAACTCATTGAGCCATCGACCGATTTCCGGCCGTTTCGCCGTCAGATGCAGATGATCTTTCAGGATCCATTCAGCTCCTTGAACCCGCGCTGGACTATTCAGCGGATCATTGGAGAGCCGCTGGATGTTCATTTTCCTGGAATCAGCCGGGCGGAAAAAGAGGGCCGCATTGCGGATTTGCTGCGCCGGGTCGGCCTAAAGCCGGAACAGATGCGCCGATTTCCGCACGAATTCAGTGGCGGGCAACGCCAGCGGATCGGGATCGCTCGTGCGCTCGCGGTTGAACCCGCGTTAATTATTTGTGACGAACCGGTGAGCGCTCTGGATGTTAGCGTCCAAGCGAAAATTGTGAATTTGCTCCAGGATTTGCAGGAAGAATTCGGAATCTCTTACCTCTTCATCGGGCATGATCTGGCGGTTGTTGAGCACATTAGTAGTGAAGTAGTGGTCATGCACCGAGGCGAAGTCGTTGAAAAGGCGAGCGCCGAGCAGCTTTATTCAAATCCGCAACACGAATATACGCGAAAGTTGCTGGCAAGCGTTCCAACGCTGGATTAGTTAGTGCGTTCCTACGCAGGCTGTAAATGAGTTCACTCCTTCGCAAATTGTTGGGCATGAACTGGCTGCTTGTTCTGCTCGCCGTCGGCCTATCGATCTTTGGTGTAATGGCTATCTACAGCGCTACCTACATGCGCGAGGACGTGTATCTGACTGAGATGTGGCGACGCCAAATCATTTGGCTGGTGGTCGGAGTGGTAGTTTTCTTTGCAGCCGCCCTGGTCGATTACCGGCGTTGGCTTAACAACATTGCTTTTCCTTTACTCTTGTACCTGGCGGGTCTCGGACTCCTTGTGCTGACGCACTTCAAAGGAAAGACAACTTACGGCGCCCGGAGCTGGCTAAATCTCGGGCCCATGAGTTTTCAGCCTGCTCAGCTCGCCGTCATCGCGACGCTGCTTTTGCTGGCGTGGCTCTTGGCGAACACCGAAAACTGGGTCGGTTTCTGGCGAACGATTGGCCGGATCTTGAGTTGCGGCGCAATCATGGCGCCACCATGGCTCTTGATCTTGATCCAGCCTGATTTGGGTGAATGTCTGGTTTGGATCCCCGCTCTTCTCGCTCTGCTTTACGTAGCACGCGTTCCTAAGCGATACCTTTTGGTGCTCATTATCCTTGGTGTAGCTCTTGTGCCCGTGGTGGCCAATTTGGGGCTGAAAAGTTATCAGCGTGAGCGGCTGACGACTTTCTTGAACCCGGACTACGATCCTTTGGGTGCGGGTTGGACGATTAACCAATCGCTGATCGCAATCGGGTCAGGAGGTTTTTACGGGAAAGGGTTTGCTGCGCCCAACACTCAAGTTCAGCTCGGATTCCTGCCGGCGACCATTGTCCATAACGACTTCATTTTCGCGGCCATCGGTGAACAGCTCGGGTTTGTCGGAACGATTGCGCTCGTTTCAGCGTTCGGCGCGCTCTTGCTGACCGGCCTGTTGATCGCGGCCTCGGCAACCGACGATTTGGGGAGACTAGCGTCGGTTGCAATTGTTACTTTGCTATTCACCCACGTCTTTATGAATATCGGAATGACGATTTCGATCACGCCGATCACGGGTGTGCCGCTCCCTTTGATAAGTTACGGGGGATCGTTCCTTGTCCTCGTACTGTTCGCTTTGGGCGTGCTGGAAAGCATTTGGATTCATCGGAGGTTGGACCCTCGGAGGACGCGCCGGGCGCGTTAGGGTTTCGCTTGTCGCAAGGCGACAACAAATGAAAGCCAGAGGTGAGCGGAGCGAACCCCTGGCTGAAATCGATCGTCGCTTTGCGACTCTTTTAGCCCCCAACCGCCTGGTAGCGCCGCAATCCAGAGCGCCATAGCATCGTCGTTCCCCACCAACACAAGATCACCCAACAACCCTGGATCGCGAGGCCTTGCCAAATCTCCGTGCCACGCACCTGCCCCATGAAAATAGCGATTGGGAAATACAACTCGTAAGGAAATGGTAGCAACCTGAGCACAGCCTGAACCGGTCCCGGCATGAAAGCGAGCGGAAACATATGGCCGCTGAGGAAGTACTCAAAAGAATAGAGAATGAAAACGACGGTCGAGATTTCCAGCATCCAAAACGCCAACATCGCAATGGAATAAGCGATGAAGAACTGAAGCAGCGCCGCTAGAACAACACTGATGCATGTCAGCAACCAGGTTTCCGGAGAGCTAGGCCAAACGAGATATTGCCGGAATACGATAAACACACCGACCATGACCGGCAACGTCACGAAAGTGTATAGCAGCCGATTGCTCAAAAAGAGCGCAAGCCGGTAGACAAGGTAGTTCATTGGCTTGACCAGAAAAGCGTTCATCAAACCGTCTCGGATATCTGACGCTACCTGCCATTCGTCATCTGTCGGTGTAACGAGATTATCCAGAAGCATAACCAGCAGGAAATAGAAGACCATTGCGGCGTAATCGAAATTATTGATCCCACCTCCCTTGGCCTCAAAGATCGCACCCCAGATAAAGACAGTTCCCAAGAGCGGAAACAACCCGAACAACGACCGAATCAAAAAGTTCCAACGATAGACGAAAGTGTTCTGGAGACCGATGTCGAAGACTTTGAGGTACTTCTTCATGGAGGAGTCAGGAGCCGGGAGGTCAATATCGACAACATCTAGATTTTCAATTTTACTCCAACAGATGAAGACACGAACGTTCGAAGATCTTGTTGTTTAGCAAAAAGCCCATCAATATGTACTCAGCATTTATGAACATACGCAGGCTTTTCCAAAGAGCGAGTTGTTTGCCTTGACGGCCCAAATGCGACGCGCGGCAACCTCGATCCCCGCCAATATTGCCGAAGGATACAAGAAGCGCGGTGCCAAGGTTAAAGTCCGGCTGTTGAACGTAGCTCAGGGCTCGCTGGAAGAAAGCCGCTATTACCGCATCCTCGCTCGAGACCTTAAGTATATCGACCCGACCAACGTCAGGACAGGCCTCGAGGAAGTCAGCCGTCTCCTGGAGACATACATCAAAGGCATCGAGCGCAACCAGCCTCCCTCCTGAATCCTGACTCCTGGCTCCTGGCTCCTCTATTGATCCTCGGAATGGAGGATCAATAGATCTTTATAAACGCCTTTTCGCGCAGGGTATCGATCCAGCGTTGGGTGGCTTTCTGACGTTGCGCTTGTTCGAGTTTCTTTTCGATTCCGTCCCGGACTTCAGTTAGCGGAATGAAATTCGAAGTCTTCTTCGATTCGCAGTAAAGAAGATAATAAGAATCACCGATCTGAACCGTGTTGCTTACCTGGCCGGGCGACAAACTGAATGCGACGTTAGTCAATTCTTGATTCAGTGTCTTGCGATCAACCCAACCCCAGTCGCCTCCCGATTCTGCTGTCCCATCCATCGAGTAGGTCTTCGCCATCGTGGCAAAATCCCCACCGTCTTTGACTTTTTGACGAATTTCTTCCGCCATTTTCTTGGTGTTATCTGATGAAGTCGCGTCCAGCGGATCCGCATTGAGAACGATCATCCGCAACTTCACCTGCTCAGGAGTAGCGAATTCCTGCCGATTCGTCTGGTAATATGCCTCAACCTCTTGCGGAGTCGGAGCGAAGTTCCCTTTCACGTTGTTCTGCCTCATCGCACCAACCGTGATTCGATCACGCTGAATCTCGCGAAACCGATTCAGCGTGTATCCTTGCGCGTTAAGCGTGCGAATAAAAGCTTGGCGATCCCCTTGAAATTCGTCTTTGATGATTCCGCCGATCTCCTGCTCAATAGCGTAATCGGGGATATGATATTCTTTTTTGCGGAACTCCTGTAAGATCAACTGGCGATCGATCAGATCGCCTAAGGCGGCGAGGCGCGCTTCCTTGATCTTATCGATAAGCTCTTGACCGCTGAACTGCTCGCGCAGTGTTTTCTCTCGAGGGCCAGAAACTTCCTGCACCTGCGAAAACGTGATGACATCGCCATTGACGACGGCAGCAATACCGTCAATGACTTGTGCATCCGCGGCGCGGAGGGCGGGAGCAACAAAAGTTCCAATCAACACCAAGCTCAACAACAACTTCAAACGTATGAACATTCTTAGGAAAGTCTCTCCAGAAGGGACAACAAGTTGGCAAGCTTATTTTCAGGGTTTGGTGAAGTCAAGCGGGGAAACCGGTCTCCGACCAGCAAGTAATCGCCCCCTCGAACCAGCATCACTTTCTGATCTTTCACCTCCACTGATGTTACCTTCTTAGTTATCGACGCCAGCTTGATCTCATTAAGTGTAATGAGGTTTCGAACTGCGTCAGGAAAAGCCCCAAACCGGTCTTTCCACTCCTGGGCAAGTTTCTTTAGCGCCTCTTTGGAATCGATCTCGGCCAATTTCTTGTAGGCCTGAATTCTGAGCTGTGGCTGGCTGATGTAGTCTGACGGAATGAACGCCGGCACGGTCGAGTCAGCGAAACTCGAGTATTCAGCCTCATTGGTCGAAACAAAATCCAGCCGAATCGGCACGCTCGGCCGAGCTGCCTGACGTTTTCCTTTCAACGCTTCGATAGCTTGTTGCAACAGCTGGCAATAGAGATCGAACCCGATATTGACGATATGACCGCTTTGGGCCGTCCCTAAAATATTACCCGCACCTCTGATCTCCAGGTCGCGCATCGCAATTTTGAATCCCGCTCCCAATCCGGAATATTGTTTAATGGCATTGATACGCCTACGCGCGGCGCCCACCGTCATCATATCGCGCGGCAACAGCAAATAAGCATACGCCTTGTGCTGAGCGCGCCCCACCCGCCCTCTGAGCTGGTACAGATCTGCCAAACCAAATCGGTCGGCCCGATCGATGATAATTGTATTCGCATTCGGGATATCGAGACCGCTCTCTATGATCGTCGTCGAAATGAGAACATCGACCTTGCCGGAAACGAATCGCTGCATGACTTCTTCCAGCTCGGTTTCATCCATCTGACCATGCCCGATTTCAATCCGAGCCCCCGGACAAAGAACACGAATTCGTTCAGCCACCCGTTCAATCGTTTGCACACGGTTGTGCAAGAAATACACCTGTCCGTTTCGCTTCAGTTCACGTTGAATCGCATCCCGGATGATTCGTTCATCGTAGCCGCAAATCACCGTCTCAACCGGTAACCGATTGGGCGGCGGTGTTTCGATGATTGACATATCTTTCGCGCCCACCAATGAGAGATAAAGTGTTCGCGGAATCGGCGTAGCGGACAGCGTCAAGATGTCGATCAGTTTAAACTGTTCTTTGAACCGTTCCTTGTGTTTAACACCGAACCGCTGTTCCTCGTCGATCACTACCAGCCCGACATCCTTAAACTCGATGTCCGGAGAAATCAGCCGGTGTGTTCCAATTACAATGTCGACCGATCCAGTTCGAAGGCCTTGCAAAATTTCTTTCTGCTCACGCTGCGACAGGAATCGGCTTAGCATTTCTACCCGGACCGGATAGTCCGACATGCGCTCGCGAAAAGTATTGTGATGTTGCTGCGCAAGAACGGTCGTCGGGACGAGCACCGCAACCTGCTTGCCGCTCATGACAGCCTTAAAAGCGGCCCGGATTGCGACCTCCGTCTTGCCGTAGCCAACATCACCGCAAATCAAGCGATCCATTGGCTGTTGCGATTCCATATCAGTTTTTGTCTCGAGAATTGCTCGGGCTTGATCGACGGTTTCCTTGTACAGAAAAGACCCTTCGAATTCGCGCTGCCAGCGTGAGTCTGCCGGATAGGTAAATCCTGTAGCTGTGTTCCGTTCCGCCTGCACCTTTAGCAGTCTCGCCGCATAATCGAAAACCGCGTTCTCGGCCGCCTTTTTTGCTCGGCTCCACCGGCCATCTCCAAGAACGCTTAAAGGAGGAAAACGTTTCCCGAGGCCGACGTATCGCGAAACGAGAAATGCTTGTTCGAACGGCACAAAGAGGCGTGCGTCATTTGCGAACTCGAGCACGACAGTTTCCTGCTCGACCCCATCATGCTGGAGTTTTTGAATCCCACGGTAGTGAGCGATCCCATGCTCCACGTGGACGACCACATCACCATCGGCAATCTCGGAAAAATCGATCGGGGCGCGGCCCGCTTTCAGCCTGCCTCTCCGAAGGGCTAACCGGCGTGCGCTGGGTACTTGATATCTCCCGAAGATTTCCGCGTCACACAAGAGCGCAAGCTTCCCCGCCGGATAGATAAAACCATGGTTCAGAGTACCGACCAGAAACTCTAACCTGTCAGTATCGACGTCATTATCTCCGAGCACATCTCGCAGCCGTTCAATCTCCCCTTCGTTGTGGCACAGGGCGATAAGCCGCCAGCTTTCTTCGATCCAAGTTCGGACCTGATTCAACGCGGCTTCACGTTTCGTTTCCTGAACCAGAAAATCGCCGGCCTCGAAATCTTGAAATCCCGTTTCGAAAAATGCTCCGGCATAGTCTTCGATGGCATCGGCAGCGCCGGCGCCGGCCGTAACCACAAATTTCGGGTCAGGGGCGCCGGCATCGACATCAACGACGAAGCTCCCTTTACTCAGGTAATGGCGTAAAGAGACCTGATTTTCCTCCAGGCCGCCGATCAAGATTTCAGCACGATCGACAGTCTGAACCGAACGTTGGTCATCCAGATCGAATTCCCGGAGCGAGTCGATTTCTTCGCTGAAGAACTCTATTCGCGTTGGCAAAACATGGTGCCAGGAAAAAACGTCCAGGATACCGCCTCGAACCGCATATTGTCCGCGCGCTGTTACTTGGGAAACGCGATCATAGCCACCGCCGGCAAGCCTTTCCAGCAGCGCATCGCGATCGAGCTGCGCCCCTTTACGCAGAGGTACAATATCCCGTCGGAGTTGGTCTGGCGCTGGGACGATGTCGTCGAGTGATTCCAGCGTGAGCACGAGAACCGTGCGCTTGTTTTCCGCAATCTTACGAAGCACATCCAATCGTTCAGCGACGATCTCCGGATCAGGGACCGCTCCCTCGATTGCCGGCAGCTCCAGCTGCGGAAAAAAGGACGCATCAATCTCCCAATTAAGAAGCCCGTTAAAGATCGATTCCTGCTGCCTGACATCCCGGCAAACGATCCAGCAAGATCTGGACGAGTGATGCTGAACGATGCAGCCAACAACGAAGGCTTGAGCACCCTCGCAGACATGTTCAAACGCAACGCTGCCTTCCCGGCCAAGAAGCTCCTGGAAAGAGGCCGACGTCTGAACGGAACGGACGATGTCTGAAAGACGCATTGATCGAATTAGCCGCAATTTTGCATTATCAAATGCAAAATTCATTCCTGCTGGGAAGCTGTAGGGCGGCAGGCCTCTGCCGCCAATACTCGGGATGCCGCAGCTCCTGGCGGCAGAGGCGGCTGCCGCCCTAGAGCTTCCCCGCGCTACTCGAAGTTCATTTCCTTTGTGATCCCGTAACGCTCGATTCGTTTCCGGAGCGTGGCACGCGTCATACCAAGGAGGGCGGCCGCCTTGACCTGGTTTCCTTTGGTCCTCCTCATCGCGAACAGGGTGAATTGCCGTTCCAGCCAGGGCAACAACTGAAGCGAATGGTCAGCGGCTGCAGCATCCAGAAGGGTCTCGACCGCGACTTCAAGCGTCGGCTTCTTCGGGGGACCGACGAAGACCTCTGTTTCCTCGTCCGGATGCCGCTCCAACTTTCCTAACGGGATGTCTTTGGGGAGCAAGACATCGCCGGCTGCGAGCACGCAGGCTCTCTGAATCGTGTTTTCCAGCTCCCGAACATTCCCGGGCCAGGAGTAGTTCTGCATTAGTTTGAGTGCTTCCTCGGAGAGCTTCAGTTGCGGCAGATGCTTCTGCGTAGCGATTCGTTTCAAGAAATATTCCGTAAGGAGACGAATGTCCTCCTTCCTTTGCCGAAGAGGCGGTAAATGAATGCGGACAACGTTCAGCCGATAGAACAAGTCTTCACGAAACTGTTTCTTGGCGACTTCTGTTTCCAGGCTCTTATTTGTGGCGGCGATCACTCGAACGTCGCTCTTAATCGTCACATTCGCGCCGAGACGGGAGAACTCGCCCTCTTGCAGGACCCGCAAAATCTTGCCCTGCACGGCCAACGGCATGTCACCAATCTCGTCTAGGAAAAGGGTTCCGCCGTCGCTCTGCTCGAAGCGACCGATTCTCTGGGCCGCTGCGCCGGTGAATGCGCCTCTTTCGTGACCAAATAGCTCGCTCTCCAAAAGATTTTCAGGGATCGCCGCGCAATTGATTGCGATAAACGGCTTGTCGCTGCGATTGCTGTAGTGATGGATTGCCCTGGCCACCAGCTCTTTTCCGGAGCCACTTTCGCCAGTAATCATCACCGGGGCGTCACTGTGCGACACACGCCCTACCATCTTGAACACCTGCTGCATCGGCTGGGACTGTCCGACCAGATTGTCCTGATACTGTTCGACGGTCAGTTGCGGTTTGAAGGCTGTGGCCGACCGCATTTCGGTCTGCGCGGTCAACGCGGCATCGACGACCGGTTTCAGATTGAACGGCAGCGACTCTTTCCGCAGATAATCGAACGCGCCCAGCTTCATAGATTCGATCACCGACTGCGTAGTGCCAAACGCACTCATCAGAATTACGATGGCATTCGGGTCGACTTGTCTGACTCGAGCCAGGAGCTCAAGCCCGCTGAAGGGCATCAGATGCGTCTCAGAAATAAGGAGATCGGGACCCTCGCCCGTATAGATCCTATAAGCGGCATCAGCGGCGGTCGCGGTCAACACCCGGGTGGTTGGAGTTTCAAGCTGGCCTTGGGCCCATTCTAAGAAATCTGTCTCCGGGTCAACAATCAAAATGGTCTGCATGAATCGCTCTTCCTTGTGGGATAGCAGGAACCCACGCTCCGATGCCACAAGCAAGGCATATCATTTGCGCATCCGCCTGATTCCGCAAGCTCAGGTTGTTCGAGCGAAATGGCGCCGATCCTGGCTTGATACGCCCTGGTTCCCGGTCAACCGTACCGCCATGGCATCTTACGATCTTGTTGTCCTCGGTGGCGGTCCGGCCGGATACACCGGCGCTATTCGAGCTGCCCAGCTAGGTTTGAACACCGCGATTATCGACAACCGAGAGGTCCTTGGCGGGACCTGTCTTAACATTGGCTGCATTCCGAGCAAGGCGCTTCTGGTCTCCTCGGAGCATGTCCACTTTCTCCGCCACCAAGCCGGCCGGCATGGAATCAAGGTCGACAAAGTCGACTGCGACATCGGCCAGATGATGAAGCGCAAGCAGGACGTCGTCCGGCAGCTAACGCAGGGACTCGAATTCCTGATGAAAAAGAACAAGATCGCCCGCCTGCGTGGAACGGGGCAGGTAGTTGCGCCGGGGAAACTCGCATTAACCAAGCCAGACGGCACTGCGGAAGAGTTGCAAGCCAAACATATCATTTTGGCGACCGGCAGTGTCTCCTCTGAGTTGCCAAACATTGCGATCGATAGAAAAACGGTGGTAACAAGCGATGAAGCGTTAAGCTTCGATGAGGTACCGGCCGAACTGGTGGTTATCGGCGCAGGAGCGATCGGTCTCGAGCTTGGCTCTGTCTGGTCGAGGCTTGGATCAAAAGTCACATTTTTTGAATTCCTGCCTCGGATCGCCGCCTTCTATGACCCGGACGTCACGCAAGTTCTGCAAAAAGCGCTGGAGGCGCAGGGCATGGTTTTCCATGTCGATACGCAGGTGACAGCGGTCTCGGTTGAGAACGGCAAAGCGAAAGTCGAGGCGACCAGCAAGGCGAAAGGGAAATCGGAAATCACGGGCGACAAGGTGCTGGTATCGGTCGGACGCCGGCCATACCTGGAAGGAGCGATCGCTAAAGACCTCGGACTGCAGCTCACGGAACGTGGAGGGGTTGCTGTCGATGAATTTTACCGAACCAACGTCCCTGGGATTTACGCAATCGGGGATATCATCGATGGCCTAATGCTGGCACACAAAGGCGAAGACGAAGGCGTTGCCTGCGTCGAGCGAATCGCCGGGAAGGCAGGCCACGTGAACTATGACGCTATCCCGAACGTGGTTTACACGAATCCAGAAGTTGCTGGAGTCGGGCTTACCGAAGAGATCGCTAAACAAAAGAAGATCGCCGTGCAAGCAGGTAAGTTCCCCTTCGTCGCTAATGGAAGGGCGCTGGCGAACGATCAAAGCCAGGGTTTTGCCAAAGTTCTCGCAGACCCAAAGACCGATCGATTGCTTGGCGCACAGATCGTTGGTTTTGGGGCATCTGAGCTGATCGCAGAAGCGGTCTCGATCATGGAGTTTGGCGGAAGCGCCGAAGACCTTGGAAGGACAGTACATGCGCATCCGACCATGAGCGAGGCTCTGAAAGAAGCCGGGCTTGCCGTTCACGGCCGAGCACTCTCAATACCGCCGCCCAGATAGAGTGCGAGTGTCAGTGCGAGTGCGAGAAGCATAGAAACGATTGAATCTGGTCAGACATGAGACTGGGGGTAGGCAGTGGGCTGCCTTCTATGTGCTTGTCTGAACTCACACTCGCACTCACACTCACACTCGACCCACACTCGTATGCACGGCGTCTTGCTTCGGAGGATCCGGTTCTCGGATACGAGCCTGATCATCACGTGGTTCACGGACGCCCGAGGCAAAATCAAGACGATGGCAAAAGGCGCTCTGCGTCCGAAAAGCCCGTTCCTTGGCAAGCTGGACTTGTTTTTCAATTGCGACCTGCTTTTGTCTCTCGCGCGAAAATCGGAGATTCACACGTTGCGAGAAGTATCCATCTTGCAGACGTTCGATAGGATCCGGCAGAACTATGTGAATACTGCAGTGGCCTCGTATTTTGTTGAGCTGATCGAAGAGGTGACAGAGCCCGACCATCCTGTCACAGAGATCTACAGTTTGCTGCTGCGAGCTTTTGGCTACCTGGATTCGTCGGCACCTAATGCAAAAACCATCACATTCTTCGAATCCGAGCTCTGCAAATACATAGGGCTGCAAGGCTCCCGTGAATCGGCTGCTGAGAGGATCTTGGAGGCGTTCGGGCGACTTCCGCGAAGCCGCGGTGAGCTCATGGGGATGTTGCAGTAGCAAGCGAAGCGCTGGGTCCAGGTCGCGCGGGAGCGCGAACCCTACCGATCGCGCGCAAGAGCGCGGACTCTACCCGCGATGCAGCCACGTGATTGGTAGGGTTCGCGCTCCTGCGCGACCTGGACCCAGCGTAAGCCGCATTGGAGGGCGGCGCTCCGTCGCCGCTGTCGTAGCATTACCTAGCGCGCAATTGTTCTGCGTGAATCGATTGCGACATCTGCTGGCGGCAGGGCCTGCCGCCCTACACACTCATTCATACCTCAGCGCCTCGATCGGATCGAGGGAGGCGGCTTTATGTGCAGGATAAAGACCGAATGTGATGCCGACTGCAGAACAGGCAAGTACGCCGATCGCAGCCCAACCCCAGGGAAAGACGACTGCCGCGTTGAGCCACATGGCCAAAGCGTCTCCAGCCATCACTCCTAAAACGATGCCGGCAACCGCTCCAATCAATGATAAGAATAGTGCCTCCAGCAGAAATTGAAGCCGGATATCACGCTGACGGGCGCCTAGCGATTTGCGTATACCAATTTCTTTGGTGCGCTCGGTGACACTTACCAGCATAATGTTCATAACGCCGACTCCGGCAGCGATGAGAGCGATCGTGCTGATAACGAAAGCTCCAATTCGAACCGTTCCTGCGATACTGCGGAAAGCACCGGCCAGAGAATCATTGGCATAGGTCGCAAAGTCGTCAGGCTCCTCCGGACGCAGCCCCCGCGCCGAGCGAAAAGCACCGGTCGCCATGCCGAGCGTGCGATCGTATACCATTTGGTTCTTCGCCTCGACCGCCACGTTGAGCGATCGCTCCTTCGACCCGTAGTTCTCAAAAAACTTCGTAATGGGTATCAATACGACTTTATCGTCGCTCCCGCCGAACAGTGATCCCTTTCCCTCCAACGTCCCGATCACTTCATAGTTTTTGCCATTCAGTTTGATTACCTGGCCAATTGCTCCTTTCTGCGGAAAGAGTCGTTGCGCGATCTGTTTGCCAATCACGCAGACGCTTCGTGAAAGCTCCACATCTTCTCGCGACAGATTGCGGCCCTCATCGATACTGAACCGGTTGACGCTGACAAACCCTTGGTTGGTGCCGCAGAGCTGGATGTTCGGATTGGTCTTGCGATTTTCGAAAACCGCTTGGGTCTTGTCATCCCACACTTTCGGACAAATTGTTTCCACGCGAGCCCCGATCAATCGAACCAGATCTTGATAGTTGCGGTAAGTAAGATTGCGACGATTCCGATACTTCGGATCGCCGCCAAACTGGATCCCGGCCCGGTACTTGGAAAACTGAAAGGTGTTGGATCCCAGAAAGGTAAGGCCACCCTCAATCGAAGCCTGTAAGGCCGAGATTGCAGTCATTACACCGATCACCGAAAAGATCCCGATCGAGATTCCGGAAATCGTCAAGGCGGAGCGGAGTTTGTTCGCTCCCAACGAGCTCCACGCCATCCGAATGATTTCGAGGATTAACATTGTTATTCGTATCGCAAAGCTTCGACCGGGTTCAGACGCGACGCCTGCCAAGCGGGAGCAAACCCGGAAATGATTCCCGTAATAACCGAGATCACCATGGCCACTAGAATAAGCACTGGAGAAAACTGCATCGGGAATTTCGGGAACGCGGACGCAATCAGATTGAACAATCCAAACGCAATGATCAGTCCAGCGGAACCGCCAACCAGACAGATTGAAACGGCCTCAATTAGAAACTGTAACAGAATCGTCCGCCGTCGGGCGCCCAGAGCTTTCCGCGTTCCGATTTCTCGAGTCCGCTCTTTCACACTCACAAAGGTAATGTTCATGATGCCAATCGCGCCGACGAATAACGCGAGGCCGGTGACAAACAAACCCGCGATTGCCAAGCCCGCTTTGATCGGCTCGATTGTTGCGCGAAGCAATTTTTGCTCGTTGATGGTAAAGTTATCCGCTTGTTCTGGTAATAGGCCGCGAATTCTCCGCATAACTCCTCGAAGCTCTTCTTTTGCTTCCTCTGCGCGGGTCTTGTCTTTTATTTTCACCCGGATTGAGGCGTTCTCCTGATTCGATTTGAAGAACTTGATGTAGGAGTTCAAGGGAATCACAATCTGCGAGTCCCAACTGAAAAGGCCGAGGAACGACCCCTGCCTGGCAAACACACCAACTACCTGGTATTCCTGATCGCGAATCTTAATGATTTTGCCGATCGGATCTTCATTGGTAAATAATCCATCGGCGACATCGAGCCCGATTACACACACGTTTCTGCCTCCGCGGCTCTCCGGTTCGTTTAGAAAACGACCCTTTTCACAGTCGGTGGAAGCAAGCAGGGAATATTCATTGGTGGTGCCGGTCAGGTAGATGTTTGAAACCTCTCGCTTGCCGTAAGTAGCCATCTCGATTGTTGCTGGCGCCGGAACCGCCAGCTGCAGCAACGAACTGGGATTGCGCTCGACGTATTGGTTCAGCTGATTCGCATAGACCAACTTGATATCCGGCCTGCCCTTAAACAGTCCGTAATCGTCGCCCGTGTCCCACGGGAATTGCTCGACATACAATACGTCGTCACCGAAACCTCCCATGCTATGCTCAAAGCCGATGTCGATACCGCGAACAGCGGTGCCCATTAGGGTGACGGCTATGATTCCGATGATAACCCCTAAGGCAGTGAGCAGAGAGCGAGTCCGGTTAGCCCCGATTTGCTGCGCCGCAATTCGGAAGCTTTCGACCAGCTCAAACGAGAATCGTCGAAACATAAAATCCAACACTCAGCTCCCGAGACTCAGGACTCAGGCAATTCCGGGTTCTGAATCTTGAGTTCTGAGTTCTCCACTTCGTAATCGCTCTCAATAAGCCCGTCGCGTAGCCGGATCACTCTTCTGGCGTGGCGAGCAATCTCCCCTTCGTGTGTCACTAGGACGATCGTGTTCCCTTGTGCATAGAGGTTTTCGAACAAAGCCATGATCTCTTCACCCGTTCGCGAATCGAGATTTCCAGTCGGTTCGTCCGCTAATATAATCGACGGGCGGGTCACGAGCGCGCGGGCAATCGCGACACGCTGACGCTGGCCGCCTGACAACTCGGTCGGCTTATGAAAGAGCCGGTCCCCTAACCCGACCGATTGCAGGGTCTGTTCGGCTCTCTCCTGTCGTTCATCCAAAGGCACGCCGGCGTAAATCAGGGGCAGCTCAACGTTTCGTAAGCTGGTCGAACGAGGCAGCAGATTAAATGTTTGAAACACAAAACCGATCTCTCGATTTCGAATGGCGGCCAGTTCGTCGTCGTCCATGGCCGCTACATCTTTCCCGTTGAATTCGTAATGGCCGGTTGTCGGGGTATCGAGACACCCGATCATGTTCATCAAAGTCGATTTGCCGCTGCCAGAAGGCCCCATAATCGCCAGGTACTCGTTCCGGTGGATCCGCAAATCGACCCCTTTCAACGCGCGGATCAGCGTATGCCCCATTTCATAGTCTTTGGTGATCCGCTCGATTCGGATCACCAAGTTTCCTTTGGGACGAGAGACTCTTTTGCCAGACATTCGCGCGGCCTCTTGCATTCCCGGTCTACGGCTTCTGATCGCTCTTCGGTTTCTCTATTTTTACCTGCGCTCCATCTTTCAGCTCTTTGCTGATCGCCGTGTATGACCCCGATACAATTTCGTCTCCCTCTTTCAATCCGGAACGGATCTCTACGTAATTGTTATCCGCAATCCCGGTTGTTACCGGGACCATCCGGACCTTTTGACCTTCCTTGACGAAAACGACACGCTGCAATTCCCGGCGCACCTGCTTATCAGCTTCGGTCTCGCTAATACCCATGTCACGCTGGCGGCTCTCTTTAAGCTGCTCCGCGGTCTTGCCACCTTCTTTGCTGCGAATTGTTACCGACTGGATCGGCGCAGAAAGCACGTGTTTGACAGTTTGGGTCTCAATATCCACGCTCGCACTCATTCCAGGGCGCAACTCTACATCCGGGTTGTCTACAGTGATACGTACTTCGAAATTTGTTACTTCCTGCTGGGTTCCCTCGCTTTTTACCGTCGCGGTACTGGCAATCTGCCGCACCGTTCCTTTTAAATCTTTGCCGCTGTAAGCATCGACTCGAATTCGAACGGGCTCGCCTACTTCCACGTTTACCACATCGTTTTCGTTGACATCGACACGGGCCTCCATCGTTCCGAGATCCGCCACACGCATCACCTCGGTTCCGGCGAAGCTGCCAGTCGCAACCACCCGCTCGCCAATCTCGCTGCTCAGCACACTGATCGCGCCATCAATCGGAGCAAAAATTTGGCATTTCGCCAAAAGATCTTTATTGGAATCGAGGTTACTCTTCGCGACATCGATTTGATGTATCGACGCCTCGTACGAAGCAGCCGAAACTTGCGACTTCGTTTCTGCCGCCTTGTAATCGGATTCAGACATCAGTCTTTTCGCGTAAAGATCGCGAGCGCGCCGAAGATCGAGTTCGTTGTTGAGCTTCTGCGCGTTGATTTGAAGGCTGGCAGCCTCGGCGGCGCTGAGCGCGGCCTCTGTTTGCTTCACCGCCGCGATATAGTTATCCGGCTTGATCTTGATCAGGAGATCACCTTTTTTGACCTTTTGCCCTACAACCACCGGCATTTCGATGATCTCGCCTGCGACCTCGGGCGAAATCTTAACCTCGACTTTCGGTCGAATTTTTCCGGTCGCCGAAACGAGCTGGGTTAAGTCGCGAATCGCTGCTTTCCCAGTCGTTATGGAAACAGGTTTTGGCCCTTGCCTGGCGGCCAGAACGATTGCAACCACGATTAAAAGTCCCACTGCCAGTAGCACCCAGCGTTTCCATTTTTTGCGCTTCCTTCTTACAGCGGGCGCCGTCGCAATCGGTTGATGCATGCGAGACTCCTTGAGCCGGGGATCCTTAAAGCTGAACAAAGCTGAGCCCCGACTATGGTTAACGTTCTCAGCAAAGGCAAGTGCAATTCATAATGCAGTGTGAATAACAATGTTTCGAATTGGTAACAATTAGGATAAACACGCTACGTCTGCAGCCACGCGCACGAGGTCGCGCTTGCCACCCCACCTCTCTTTCCACTAACAAAGACACGTCGATCCGCTCGGAAGTTGCAGATTTTCGCTGAAACAGTTAGTGAACGAGCGTGACCTTTGGTTTTCTAGGATTCGGCAAAATGGCTTCCGCCCTCGTCCGCGGGATGCTGCAAGCGAGCGCCTGCAAACCGGATCAGATTCTCGTCGTTAATCGTCATCCGGAGACGATTCAAGCAGAAGTTGAACAATACAATCTGAAGCTGGCGCGTTCGCCGGCAGAGCTGGCGGAACAGGCAGACGTTATCGTACTTGGCACGAAGCCGGCCGATTCGCTCCAACTGCTCCGGGAGGTTCGCCCCTCTCTCGACGGCAAATTGCTGATCTCGGTTGCCGCGGGAGTCACGCTTCAAGGTCTACAGGAGGCCGGCGGCCATCGGACCCGCGTTATTCGAGCGATGCCCAACACACCATCTCTGGTAATGACCGGGGCTACCTGCTACGCGCTGGGCGACCACGCCACCCCGGATGATGCGGCAATTGCAGATTGCGTCTTCGGTTCAGTCGGGCTGGTCTTTCGTGTCCGTGAAGCGACGCTTGATGCTGTAACAGGTCTCAGTGGTAGCGGTCCTGCTTACGTTTTTATGTTTATAGAAGCGCTCATCGATGGCGGCGTCATGATGGGCTTGCCGCGTGAGATCGCGAGTGAACTGGCAGTCCAGACAGTGCTCGGCTCTGCCCAAATGGTGCAGAAAACGAAGCTTCATCCGGCAGAATTACGAGCGATGGTCGCGAGTCCCGGCGGCACAACGATGGCAGGCCTAGAAGAGCTGGAGGCTCGCGGCATGCGCTATACCATTATGTCGGCAGTCCGCGCCGCCGCTGAACGAGCGCGGGAGCTAGGTAGAGGGTGAAGGCTGCCGAGGAATCGTTTCATGCTGCCTCGTTGGGCGTTGCAAGCGACGCCCCTCCAAATAATCCGCTCGTCGCGATCGCAGTGTTGTTCCTATTTTTCACAACAGGAATAGCTCAACAAGCACCGGCTCAAGAAACACCACCTCCTCTTTCAGCAGAAGCCCAGGACGCTGCTTCTAAGGGCATCTCTTTCTTTCGCCAAGACCAGTTCCAGGAAGCGCGCGAGCAGTTTGAGAAAGTCGTTCAGCTTGCTCCAACACATCCATTCGGTTGGGTTAATCTCGGCTCCACCGATTTCCGGCTTGGCCAGACTGACCGCGCTGAAGACGAGCTCAAGAAAGCGGTCCGCCTGGATCCAACGGCGGAGCAAGCCTGGTTGACCCTTGGAATTATCAGTTATCAAAAAGATGCGTTGGATGCAGGAATGGCGGCGCTAAGCCAAGCGGTTTATCTCGATCCGAAAGACGCGAAAGCCCACCTTTATCTCGGCGTCCTGATCCGCAAAAAAGGATGGCTAAGTGGAGCAGAAGACGAAATGCGCAAAGCGCTCGAGTTGGATGAAGGGAATGCTGAGGCACATTTCAATCTGGCCGTGCTCTGCCTGGAGGAAAAGCCGCCTGCAACCGAGCTGGCGCGCCGTCATTATTACCGAGCCTTGGATCTGGGTGCCAAGCCCGACCCCGAGCTTGAGCTGAAATTCAAAAAGAAATCGCCGTAAAAATGGCGAGCTGGAAGCTCAATGTCAGCGCAAGACGGCATGGTACGCACAACTCTGGCAAACGCGCAGGGCTTATGACATTGTTTGGACTCCATGTTTTCCGCTGAAAACATTTTGTCTGCCCTTAGCCGGAAATCGCTGCGCCGACAGTTGCGAACACTCGATGAGACCGAAGGTACACTCATTCGAATCGAAGACCGGACGCTCGTAAATTTCGCTTCAAACGATTACCTGGGCCTTTCCCAACATCAAGCGCTGCGAGAGGCGGCAAAGCAGGCTATCGATCGTTTCGGAGTTGGAACTGGAGCCTCTCGGCTCATTACGGGATCGACCGCGTTACACGCTCGTTTGGAAGAGCAGCTCTCGCTTCTCAAAACTACGGAGGCGGCGCTCACTTTCAGCAGCGGCTACGCTGCCGCGCTCGGTACTATTCCAAGCGTGGTGACATCAGGCGACGTCATTATTCTCGATAAGCTTTCGCACGCCTGCTTGATCGACGCTGCAAAGTTGTCTGGCGCAACGATTCGAGTCTACCCGCACAACGACTTAACAAAGCTGCGGGACCACCTTGTCTGGGCCAAACAAGAGTATCCCGATCGAACAATACTGATTCTCACCGAATCAGTATTTTCTATGGATGGCGACCTGGGAGCGCTGTCCGCTATCGTCGATCTGAAAGATCGTTTCGGAGCAATGCTGTTTGTCGATGAAGCGCACGCCACCGGCATTTTCGGCAAACAGGGAGAAGGACTGATTCATCAGCTTCGTCTAAGTGATCGAGTCGAGATTCAAATGGGGACCCTGAGCAAAGCAATCGGGGTGAGTGGAGGTTTTATTTGCGGCTCCCGGTCTTTGATCGATCTCCTCATCAACCGCGCCCGCAGTTTCATCTATTCGACAGCACCGCCTCCCGCCGTTGCAGCGACCGCTTCGGCGGCAGTGGATCTGATTCAGTCCTCGGAAGGAGATGGTCTGCGGGAACGGTTATGGAAGAATATCCGATACCTCTGGCAGGTTCTGCCCGGGCCGCATCGGACGGTAGAAGAACCATCCAGCCCTATCGTACCAATCATGGTCGGAGAGGAATCAAAGGCCGTTGCTATGGCAGCTGCGATCCTCGAGTCCGGCTATTTTGCGCCCGCTATCCGGTATCCAACCGTTAAACGTGGCTCAGCGCGATTGCGAGTGACGGTGTCTTCAGCGCATAGCGAAGAACAGATCGACGGGTTAGCCAAGGCGATCGATCGCGAATCGTGGATCCAGGTCGCGCGGAGCGCGGACCCTACCCACGACGGGTAACCATTACGCAATTGGCAGGGTTCGCGCTCCTGCGCGAAATTGACCTGTACATAGCCGTTGACTTATATAATCGAATCGTTATATTACCGGGTGACCATGGATCTCACTGACATCTACAGATCGTTCTCCGATTACACCCGCCTGCGCATCCTGAATCTCCTTCTGCAGCAACCGATCTGCGTCTGTCACATCCAGGATGTCCTTGGTCTGCCACAGGTAAACGTTTCTCAACATCTCGCTTACCTGCGAAATGCCGGCATCGTGACATTCGATCGCGTTCAGACCTGGAAAATTTACCGAATCGTTTCGCCCGCTCCTCCGGAATTAACGGTCAATCTCGAAGCACTAGCCCAGTGCGCGAAATCAAATCGGACTTTTCGGGCGGACCTCTCTCGGCTGAAGACAGTCCTTCAGAATTGCCGGCCGTCCACTTGCGTTACCTCTTCTTCAAATGGCAAAACAGCCAAATTTTCGAATTCCGTTTCACCATGAACGCTCATCGTCCCTTCAAAATCCTGTTCCTTTGCACAGGAAACAGCGCGAGAAGCATCTTCTGTGAGTACTTCGCACGGAAACTCGGCCAGGGAAAATTCGAGCCGTACAGCGCGGGCGCCAATCCACGCCCCACAGTTAACCCGTATACGATTCGGGCTCTTCGAGAGATTTACAAAATTGACGCTTCCGATGCTCGCTCCAAGTCTTGGGACGAGTACAAGGACGTAACATTCGACTTCGTTATTACAGTCTGTGACAACGCCAAAGAACAGTGTCCCTTCTGGCCGGGGCAACCGATCGTCGCGCATTGGTCACTCCCGGACCCGGCCGACTTTCACGGCTCAGACAAAGAGATCTTCAATTACTTCTGGAGAATCTCGCAACAGATTTATCGCCGGATTGATCTGCTGTCGAACCTGCCGTTCGGGAAAATCGATCGACTTCGGCTTGAGGCCGCTGTGAAAGAGATCGGCGCAGGATCCGACAGCTAAACAAAATTTAGATTAGTCTACTACCTCTTGAGAGAGCGGTTATGAGCAACACTGACTTAGATATCAAAGACCAAGTTAGAGAGCATTATGCTGGCATTGCGAAGGGAGAGAGCAATTGCTGCGCGAGCGACACGTCCTGCAGCTGCAGCGTGTCGGAGCAGATCGGCTATTCGAGGGAAGAACTGGCGTCCGTTCCACAGGACGCGGAAATGGGGCTTGGTTGCGGGACACCGGTCAACCTGGCAAAACTGCAACTCGGCGAAACCGTTGTTGACCTCGGAAGCGGTGGCGGGATCGATTGTTTTCTTGCCGCTAAAGGCGTCGGGCCGGCCGGCAAAGTGATCGGCGTGGATATGACTCCGGAGATGCTCTCCAAAGCAAGGAAGAATGCGGTGAAAGGGGGCTACGAGAACGTCGAGTTTCGTCTCGGGGAAATTGAGAATCTTCCGGTAGCTGACAACACGGCGGATGTGGTCATATCCAACTGCGTGATCAACCTTTCTCCGAACAAGTTGCGGGTTTACCAGGAGGCCTATCGAGTCCTCAAGCCAGGCGGGCGGTTTGCTGTATCGGACATGGTTTCTCTGGCGCCCTTACCCGAAGCGCTAAAAAATGATGTAGCTGCCTACACGGGCTGCGTGGCTGGGACTGTATCGGCACAGAAGATAGAGAGTTGGCTTTCCGAAGCCGGTTTTGAACAGATCAGCGTCCAGGTGAAAAAAAAGAGCAGCGAGTTTATTCAGGGAGGAGGCGAAACCCTCGATGCCTATATCGCTTCGGCGGAAGTGAACGCGTTGAAGACTAAGCCCGCTTAGGCTCCTAAGCTACAAGATTCTCTTTGACCAGAGCGGCATTAATCGCGAGCGCAAGATCGCTGCGGATCTTGCCCCAATCCTCATACTGGTCTGTCCAGGCTCGTAACTCGAAGTTCAAAACGCCGCCTGTCACATTGGAAAAATAAACCTGGGGCGCTGGTTGTGTGGAGACCTTCTCGTTCGAAGCCACTAGCTTCTTGACGAGATCGATAACCTTCGCGGGATCCGCGTCCCGGGTCGCGGTCACCGGTATCTGGATGGCGCGTCGCCGATCGGAGAAGGTCCAGTTGGTGACGTTGTTCGAAATAAGATTGCCGTTTGGAACGATGATCTCCGCGCCGTCGGGAGTCCGAATAATACTTGCTCGAACTCCGATCCGCTGAACGACGCCGGTCGATGTATCGATCTGGACGATATCTCCAACCTTGATCGGACGTTCAAATAGAAGAATCAGACCCGAAACGAAGTTATTGATGACATTTTGCAGTCCGAATCCGATCCCAACACTGAATGCGCCCGCCAGGATAGTGAATCTCGTCATATCGACTCCGAGAGCGGCCAGCGCCAAAAAAAATCCAACGAGAAGAATCAGATAATTAAGCACTGTCGAGATTGCGTAAGGAAGGCCACGCGCCAGGTGGAATCTCTGATAGATGTCTTCGTCCAGGAGGAATCGCACAAATCGAGAAATGAGAAACGCGGCCCAGAGGGTCAGGCCGAAAGCGAGCAAGTTACCGAATGAAAATCTGACCGAGCCTATAACAATCGCCGCAGAGACGATCGCACCAATTGCTCGACTGACCGCCCCAGACAGCACGGAATACCGGAGCGTCACCGAGAGCCACGCGATTGTCGCAGCGAATCGTATGATCCAGCTTGTCCGGCGATGAAGCAATTGCCCATGCCGCTTGACTATCTGTAGCAGACAGAGTGGACGAATTTTAAGCGCGATGAGGGTAACGCCGTCCACGATTCTTGCCACCGCAGCGAGAAACATTGCGAAATAGGCGCTTCGCAGAACGCCATTGCCGATCATGTATGATAAGCCGACATAGCCCAGGATGTTTGCGCCAAGCGCAACTACAAACAGTAGCAGGGCCACACTTGCTGCCGCTCTTTTGAACGCGCGAAATCGGATATTCTCGGTTCGCCGGAGATACTGCCCTAATAGCCAGACCAGAAACGCGATACTGCCGATCAACTCCGCCATGAAAACCCAACGCGGCAGCTGGGAGAGCGAAGCCGCTACCGCCCGAAACTGGTCAAGAAAATAGAATACGACAAGCGCATTCAGAATCGGAATGAAAGTGGGCGCGATTAAACGCCGCAAGATCAAAAGAGCCGGAACTAATGCCACCGCGCCCAGTATCGCGTGTAACATTCGAGGCGCTTCGGGATAAATCAGACCGTCGAACAGGATAGAAACGACGACCGCCGTCGCCAACGGATTGGCAAATACCAGTGCCTCGCGCTGAAGGCTGGGATCCTCCTTCGCCCATTCCTGAGTTCGCTGACGTGCCCAGCGAAAAGCAAAAATAAGAACAACCACAAGCCCGGCGTGACAGAAAAACCTCCCATGCTCTTGTGATGCATAAGCCACCAGCATCGCGATCTGATTCTCAAAGGAATCGTGGCTCTTTTGCATCAGATCCGAGCTCATTGCTGAACTGACTTCGCCGTTCCAGATCGGTTCGCCATCCCTCATGAATACTCGGGCTAACACCTGTTCTCGCGCACGACGGACTTCCAGTAGTGCGGCAGCAACTCTGGCGTTTTGTCCAGCGACTTGGTCCTGGGTGGTCAAAATCTGTTTCAACCGGCCCGCGACTTGGTTCCGGCTGCTCCTTATCGCTTCCAGCACAGATCCGATTCGCCGAATCATTTCTTCTGGCGCATGGGCATCCTCAGCCGATTTGAGAGTAGCAGCCCAAACAGTCTCGAGCCGGGTGAGCTCTTGCAGATTGTTCTCTGACTCCGTTGCGCTCCGTACCAGATTCTGATCCCATTCCGAGAGAGTTCGTGTCGAATCCAGCCAGAGCGATTCGAGATAGCTCAACTGCTCAAGCGGCGGCCTTGCCGTCAACATTTGCGAGCTCTCGATCAATCGCGAGCTCAGCCCATAAGAGAAGGCAGGTAATCGCCGATTCACTGCCGCGACCGCCGGATCCGAATGCGAAACCATTTCGTGAAGAGTGCCGAGAACCGCCTCGGACTCCCAGGCAGCCTCGCCGAGCGGAATCGGCATTGGGGCGGCGGCCACCGCTGACTTTGCAGGAGATGCGCTTGCGGAGGGGGAAGCACTCGCCGCCGGAGATGGAGAATTCTGCTGTGCGTGAACTGTGGCTCCAGCGATCGCTAAAGCAATCGCGAAATAGAAAATCAATCTCAATCTCTGCATCCCAGATACATGTTTATCCAGGAAGATGCCAGCTAAAAGCCCGGATTCGCAGCCTCAAACCACAAAGCAATCTTCCCCGTCGGCAGCATCGTGCGTGTGGCAGGTGCACGAGGTCGCGCTGAAGCGTGACCCTACCGACGATGGGCCTATTCCACGGTCACACTTTTGGCCAGATTGCGCGGCTTATCGACGTCGCAACCAAGCTTTACTGCGAGGTGGTAGGCAAACAACTGAAGAGGAATTACTGAAAGGATAGGCGAAAGGTAATCTGGGCACTTAGGAATGAAGATAACCTCGTTCGCAAGCTTTGCGATTTGCCGATTCCCTTCGGTCGCAATCGCGATAACCGGTCCTCTGCGCGCTTTGACCTGTTCCAGATTATTTATGTTTTTCTCGTACACGGCATCATCGGGAGCGACAATCACCGTTGGTACTTGCGGGCCAATCAATGCAATGATCCCGTGTTTCAGTTCTGCGCTTGGATGCCCCTCGGCAAACTTGTAAGTGATCTCTTTCAGTTTCAACGCCCCCTCGAGCGCTGTTGGATAGTTGTATTGTCGACCAAGGAACAAAAATCCGCTGGCCTCCGCGTATTTTTCCGCCAGCGTTGCAATTCTCTCGGACTGCTCCAGAACCTGCCGGGCCTGGTCAGGCAGTTTTTCGAGAGCGGAAATAACTTCGATCCCTTGGGCCGACGACATGTGCCGGATACGCCCCATCAGTAGCGCCAACAGACACAAAATTGTTATTTGGGACGTAAAAGTCTTGGTCGCGGCAACACCAATCTCCGGTCCCGCGTGCATGTAAACGCCGCCATCGCTTTCGCGAGCAATCGTGCTACCCACGTTGTTGCAAATCCCGAGGGTTCGATGTCCCTTTTGTTGACTCTCACGCAAAGCGGCTAGCGTATCGATGGTTTCACCGCTCTGACTGACCGTGAAGACCAGGGTATTTTTGTCCATCGGCATGTTTCGATACCGAAACTCGCTCGCGAACTCCACCTCTACAGGGACGTGCGCGAGGTTCTCTATCAAATATTCGCCGACTTTGGCTGCATGAAGGGCGGTGCCGCACGCAGTCAGAACAATCCGATCGACTTCCCGCAGCTCGCGCGCCGTCATGTTCAGGCCGCCAAGTTTTGCCGTGGACTCACCTTCAGACAACCGCCCTCGCATCGCATCGCGAATCGCCTCCGGCTGATCAAAGATCTCCTTCAGCATGTAGTGCGGAAAAGCACCCTTATCGGCTTCCTCGGCGGAATACTCGACCTTGCTGACTTGAAACGACGCACCGGTGCCGGCAAGGGATGTGATGTCGAACTGATCGCGTTCGATCGCCACCACGTCGTAATCATCAAGGTAAACTACTTCGCGTGTATGGGCGACAATGGCGCTGACATCGCTGACGATAAAATGCTGCTGCTTGCCAATTCCGAGAATCAACGGGCTACCGCGTCTCGCACCTAGTATCACGTCCGGAACATCCGAATGAAATACTGCCAATCCGTACGTTCCCACGACTTGCCGCAGCGCATTCTGAAAGGCGTCGGAAAATGTCTTTTTGTTTCGAGGACCAGGCATGTTGTCGAAAACATGGCCGATCAGATGCGCCAAAATTTCGGTATCCGTTTCGGAACGGAACTTGTGTCCCTGGCTTAGAAGCTGTTCTCGAAGTTGCTGGAAATTTTCAATCACACCATTGTGGATAAGTGCAAGTTTGCCGCTCTGATCCAGGTGAGGATGAGCGTTTTGATCGGTCACACCCCCATGGGTCGCCCACCGGGTGTGCCCAATCCCGGCGCTGCCGGTGATCGGTTTTCTCTGTATCACTTGCGCCAAATCGGCGATCCTGCCTGCACACTTGCGGATTTCGAGTCCTCCGCCATTTCCGAAAATTGCCACACCTGCTGAATCGTAGCCCCGATATTCTAAGCGACGCAGTCCGTCGACCAGAATTGGTGTTGCCTCAGCCCTGCCGACATATCCGATGACTCCACACATAGAAAAAAACCAACGTGACAAACTTTTTAACCCCTAGCACAATGGATGCGCTTCAACTCGCCATCCCTCGCGGATTATGGACGCAATCTCTCTCCAAAACAAGACCCTCGCTATCGTAATGGGGGGCGGTGCGGGTACGCGCCTCTTCCCTTTAACCAAAGATCGGGCAAAACCGGCGGTCCCTTTAGCAGGAAAATATCGCCTGGTCGACATTCCGATCAGCAATTGTCTGAACTCCGGCTTTCGCCAGGTCTACGTCTTGACCCAGTTCAACAGCATGTCGTTGCATCGTCATATCAACGCCAGCTACAAGTTTGATAACTTCTCACGAAACTTCGTCGAGATATTGGCCGCTCAACAGACCACGGAAGGCGCGCGCTGGTACCAGGGGACCGCCGATGCAGTTCGGCAAAACCTCCGATATTTTCTCGAGGATCCATACGAGTATTACCTGATACTCAGCGGCGACCAACTCTACCGGATGGACTATTCGGTCCTCATGCAACAGCACGTTGAAAGCGGCGCTGATATTACGTTGGCCACGACCCCGGTAGATCGTACCGCGGCGTCGGCCTTTGGTATTATGCACAGCGACGCCGATCGCAGGATCGTTCGTTTCGAGGAGAAACCGAAGGTTCCCAAATTGCTCGATGAGCTTAAGATTCCGCCACAACTTCTCAAAACCTTGGATTTGCCGGCGGATTCCGACCTTTTCCAAGGTTCGATGGGCATCTACGTTTTCAACCGCGACGTACTCATCAAGTGCCTCGCCGGAGACCAGGATGATTTCGGCAAACACATCATCCCGGGCGCTCTCAACCAGTACAAAGTGATGGTGTATATCTTCAAAGGATACTGGGAAGACATCGGGACTATTCGCGCGTTTTTTGAAGCGAACCTCGCCTTAACGGACACGCTACCTCCCTACAATTTTTTCGATCGGCTGGCGCCGATATACACGCATCCACGATTTCTGCCTGCCAGCAAAATCAACGCCGCGACACTCCGGCACGCGATTATCGCGGATGGATGCATCATTTCTGACGCACACATTGATCGAGCGATTATCGGTGTCCGCAGCATCATTGAAAGCGGAGCCACAATTCGTAATTCGGTGATTATGGGTGCTGATTTCTATGAAGAACTGGCTGAACGGACGGATCGTAATGTTCCGCCGATTGGCATTGGAAGAAATTCAGTCGTTGACCGGGCGATTATCGATAAAAATGCGCGAATCGGCGAAAACGTTGTGATCACGCCGGATGGCAAGGCGCCGAACGTCGACAGCGAGAATTACTATATCCGAGACGGAGTTGTAGTTATCCCGAAAAATGCAGTCCTGGCCGACGGCTCTTGGATCTAGAAAGTGCAAGACGTTCCTCTTGATCCTCAAGCACAAAGACAATTGTTAGCCGCCAGTGGACTTTCTGAGCTCGGGTTATACCAGGAGGCGGTGGAAGAGCTGGAATCGCTACCGATCGAGATCAGAGAGACAACCGTGGTGCTGGCGAGCTGGCTAGAGCTGTATCAGCACTGGCATAAATGGGCGGAGGCCCTGGCTGTCGCGCAGCGTCTCACAGAACTTGAACCGGACGAGTCAAATTGGGTGATCGCTTTGGCTTACGCGATGCGACGCGCAAGGGGCCTGACCTTGGCCCGCCAAGTTCTACAAAACGCTGTCGAGAAATTTGCGAATTGTGCAGCTATTCATTTCAATCTTGCCTGCTACGCGTCCCAGCTTGGCGAACTGGAGGAAGCGCGGACCAGGCTGACGCAGGCGATCGAGCTAGACCGCGAATTTGCGACCTTGGCGAAAACGGAACCTGACCTTGCGCCAATTCGATCCGACGATCGGTAGGAGCGGAGCTACGCTCATGGCGAATTTTGATTCGAAGGCGTCGCGTTGGATTCCTCTATTTCAGACCATCGCAACGTATGATCGACGATGGCTCGGGAATGATATTACGGCCGGGCTGTCTGCAGCTGCAGTTCAAATCCCTACTGCCGTAGCGTATGCGCAGCTTGCCGGTTTGCCGCCCGTAACTGGTCTTTACACCTGCATTCTGCCGCTGGTCGCCTACGCTTTTTTTGGATCATCTCGCCAGCTGATGGTAGGTCCCGATTCAGCGACCTGCGCGATGCTTGCTGCGACCCTCGCGCCGCTAGCAACCCCGGGGGACC
>Ga0207684_10000807_pt1 | contig 36242 bp, 34 predicted proteins | sample KBSK5501metaG_FD_184342 | JGI IMG/M metagenome (GOLD analysis project Ga0207684, IMG submission 184342) | Corn, switchgrass and miscanthus rhizosphere microbial communities from Kellogg Biological Station, Michigan, USA - KBS K5-50-1 metaG... | ecosystem: Host-associated > Plants > Roots >... | reverse complement strand
CCTCGAGGAACCCGCGCTCGTCCAGCAGGCTCCGCAGTGAGGCGATGACCTTCGTCCGCGCCCGAAACACATCGCGGACCTCGGGATTCGCGATGAGATCCACGTACCGCTGCCGGTAGCGGATCTCAACGTCCTTCAGGCCGTGCCACTTCTCGGGCAGCGGGCGCAGAGATTTGGTCAGCAGCTGGAACGAACTTATCTCCAGCGTCACCTCGCCGCGCCGCGTGCGAAAGATCGGACCCTTCACGCCCACGAGATCGCCGGGGTCAAGCTCGGCGAAGAGATCGAAGTCGCGCTCGCCGAGGATGTCGCGGCTGGCAAAGAGTTGGAGGCGGCCGGACTGGTCTTGCAGATCGGCGAAGACCGAGCCCCCCATCAACCTTTTCACCATCAGCCGGCCGGCAATGACAACCGGCTCGGTTCGCTCGCCTTCTCCGAGCAGCGCTCGCGCCTCCGCTGCGGAGTGCGTCGGCTTGAACCCGCGCGAATACGGTTCGACGCCGGCCGCGCGCAGCCGCTCGAGCTTCTTCCGCCGGTCGCGAATTACCTCCGGCTCGTCTTCCTCAGGCACGTTCCCGAAAGACTAAGGGAGACGGGCCAAACGCTAGAGCGTGAGCTCCTGGTCCTCGGCCGCCGGAAACGCGACCACGTCCGTCCCGCCCGACTGCCGGTGGTTGCCCAGCGCCTCCTCGATGAGCGCATCGATGTCGCTGTCCGAGTGCGCCGGGTCGTGGTGGAAAAACGCGAGCTGCTGCACGCCCGCCTGCTCCGCCAGCGCGAGCGCCTCCTCATAGGTCGAATGCCCGAAGCCGGCGTGCGTCTTGTACTCCTCGCGGCTGAACTGCGCGTCGTGGACGAGCAGGTCGGCGTCCTGGCACCAGTTCGCCATGTCCTTAAGCGTTCCGTTCTCGTTGTTGGCGAACATCGCGATCTCGTTGTCGGTGGCAAACGCAAAACGCGTCGAGCCTTCGTCGATCCGGTAGCCAAAGGTGGGGATGGGATGCATCAGAAGGTGTGGCGTGATACGCAGCCCGCCCACCTCAAACGTCTCTCCGGGATTCCTCTCGATGAACTCCATCTCGGCGGGCATGTGATCGAGTCGCACCGGAAAGTACGCGGGATCCATCTGGTCCGCGAACGCCGCTTGCAGCGACTTCGCCGAGCCCGCCGGGCCGACGATCGTGAGGTGCGTGCCGGGCACGAACGCCGGCGGAAAGAAAGGAAACCCCTGGATGTGATCGAGGTGCGTGTGTGTGATCAGGAGGTGAGCCTGGAGGGGTTCTGATGGTTTGAATCCACCGCCGAGCTCGGCGATGCCCGAACCGGAGTCGATGATGATCAGGTTGTCGTCTTTGTCGCGGACTTCGATGCAGGTCGTGTTGCCGCCGTAACGCAGCGTCCTCCTGCCGGGGGTCGGCCTGGTACCGCGTGTGCCCCAGAACTTGATCCTCACCTGGGCGCCGTCACCTGGTAGATCCGCTTGTTGACGAACACGTCGAGCAGGTCTTTGTCGAGCTTGCCCTCGCCCGCCTCGGTATGGAGGATGTCGAGAGCGACGTCGCGCGGCACCGCGCGCTTGTACGGGCGATCCTGCGCGGTGAGCGCGTCGTAGATGTCCGAGATCGTCATCATCTTCGCCTGCAGCGGGATCTGGTCAGCGGTGAGCCCACGCGGATAGCCGGACCCGTCCAGCTTCTCGTGGTGCCCGTACGCGATCTCGGGAATGCCACGCATCACCGACGTCCACGGGATCTTGGTCAAGAAGTGAAAGCTGTGCGTGACATGCGCCTCCATCTCGAGGCGCTCCTGCGGGTCGAGTGTGCCCTTGCGGATGGAGAGGAATCGGAATTCCTGCGGGTCCAGCATCGGATGCGGGCGCCCCGCCATGTCGTGATACGTCTCCTGGGCAAGGGTCTCGAGCATCGAAGCCTTGTCCTCGGGCATCACGGTCGGCTCGTTCGCGGCGACGATGCCCTGGATCCAGGTACGCAGCCGCACGAGCTCCTCTTCGAGCCTTCGATCGATGTCCGCGAGGGCGGCCTCGCCGTCTGCGCCGCTGCGCAACGCCTCCAGCTTCTCGTCCGCGTATTTGACCTGCACCGAACGCTCAACGAACTCGAATCGGGCCTGGATCACCTCCAGCTGGCCTGGTATCAGCTTTTTGGCCTTGATGAGGATGTGTTCCCTCACACCGACCTTGCCGAAGTCGTGCAGCAGGCACGCGTAGCGAAGCTCCTTGAGCTGGTCTTCGGTCAGGTACACGTCGCGGTACTTGCCGACCTCGATGTCGGTCACAGCCCGGGCCAGGCTCGTCGTCAGCGCCTCGACACGCCCTGAGTGGCCTGCGGTGCTCGGGTCTCGTTGCTCGATCGCGGTCACGCTCGCCTGCACAAAGCCGTCGAACAGCGCCTGGATCGAATCCAGGAGGCTCTTGTTGTCGAGGGCGACAGCGGCCTGGCTCGCGATGGACTCGATCATCTCGAGGTCCTCTGGGCGAAAGCTGACGACCTCGCGTGGAACATTGGCGATGGTCAGCTTCGTGTCGAAGTTGCGCTTCGCGTTGATGAGCTGGACCGCGCCCACAACCTCGTTTTTGTAGTTCCGCATGGGGACGGTGAGCATCGACTTCGTGCGGTAGCCAAACTGCGCGTCGAAGCCCTTGCCGCCTTGCGGCTTGCCAGGCGGAGGGGTGTAAGCATCGTCGTAGATCTGGCTCCAGCCGACGGTGACCGTGTAGCCGACAACGCTCTTGTCGTCGACCGGCACCGTGAACGCCTGGTAGGTGTTGTCAATCGAGGTGTTCTGGCTCGACGCCAGGAACAGCTGGGGAGAACCATCCTCGCCCACGGTCTTGCGCCACAGGCTCGCGCCGTCGGCGTTGGTGAGCTGGCGCATGGTCATGAGGATGAACTCCTGGAGCTTGCCGATATCCCGCTCGGCCGAGAGCGCGATCCCGATCCGGTTCAGCTCCTCGAACTGGCGGTGCTGCCGGTGCGCCTGCTCCTCGAGCTGCTTGACCTCGCGTTTAAGGGCAGCGTTTTCCATGGCCGAGCGCAGGAGCGCGCGGAGCGCCGCTCGAGACGCGTCTTTCGGCACCTCGAACGCCATGTCACCGAGCCCGGCAGGCGCCTCCTCACCGGCTTCGAAAAGCACCAGCCCGGGTGTGATGACCGTGGCGGAGTTGTCCAGCCCCAGCCCCTCGATCCCAAGCTCGGCCAGCACGGCGGGTAGCTCGCCACCCTCCAGGCTGGGCGTCAGGTACACGGCGAACGCGTGGGCTTGCTTCAACGCCCTCTAGTGTCCGGCACCGTCGGCGTTTTGCAGGTATATCAAGCGCAACCCCTCGAGAGTGAGCAGCGGGTCGGTCGCCTCGATCACGTGGGTCAAGCCCGCCACCAGCGACGCCTGGCCGCCCGTGGCGATCACCTTGGCCGTGCCGCCCAGCTCGGCGACCATGCGTTCGACCATGCCCTCCACCTGGGCCACGAAACCCCAGACCAGCCCGGACTGGATCGAGGTGACGGTGTTGCGGCCGATCACGGAGTCCGGGGCCACAGCCTCGACGCGCCGGAGCATGGCCGTATGCGAGACCAGCGCGTCGAGCGAGATCTCGACCCCTGGCGCGATCGCGCCGCCCAGGTAGTCGCCCTGAGCATTGATGGCGTCGTATGTGACCGCGGTGCCAAAGTCGATCACGACCACCGGTCCGCCGTACTTCGAATAGGCGGCGAGGGCGTTGGCGATGCGGTCGGCGCCGACGTCCTTGGGGTTCTCGTAGCGGATCCTGACGCTCGTCTTGACGCCCGGACCCACCATCACGGGCTCGCACTTGAGGTAGCGGCGAGAGGCTTCGATCAGGGCAGGGTTCAGGTTAGGCACCACGCTCGCAATGACAACGCCGCTGACGACGCTCAGGTCGAAACCGCGCAGGCTGAAAAGGTCTTTCAGCTCGACCGCCATCTCGTCCGCGGTCCGCTCCCGGTGCGAGGTCACCCGCCAGTCGGCGACGAGCTTGTCGCCCTCGAATAGGGCCAGCGTGACGTTGGTGTTGCCGACGTCGACCGCGAGAAGCATCGGCCCGAACTCTACTTCGGGAGGCCGGGAGGGTGTGTCTGGCTCCAGCGCCTCAGAGCGGCGGCCTGGCGGCGCACACCGGTGGCGCGGGCGGCGACCCGCCGCGGGTGGGGAGCGCCCAAGAGATCGCGCTTGTTCAGCGACGCACGGGCGTTCCAGGGCGCCTTGGCCGTGCCGTCGGCGATCTGCTTGCCGATCCTCTCGTGCGCCTCGCGGAACGGAACTCCCAACCGAACGAGCACCTCAGCTGCGTCGGTTGCCACCAGGCCCGGGTCGCTCGCTGCGGCGGCGAGCTTCTTGCGGTCGAACTCGAGGTGCTCGACGAGGAGCGCCGCCGCGGCCAGAGAGTCAAGCGTGCTGTCGACGGCGGCGAAGAGGGCGGATTTGTCTTCCTGAAGGTCGCGGTCGTACGCGAGCGGCAGTCCTTTCAGGACGCTGGCAAGCGCGACCAGGCTGCCAAGCGCGCGGCCGGTCCGGCCCCTCAGGAGCTCGGCGATGTCGGGGTTCTTCTTCTGCGGCATGAGGCTCGAGCCGGTCGAGATCTCGTCGGCCAGCCGTACGAAACCGAACTCCGAGCTTGCCCACAAGACGACGTCCTCACCAAGGCGACTCAGATGAATCGCCACGCACGTGCATGCGTAGATCAGGTCCAGGAGGAAATCGCGATCCGCGACGGCGTCGATGCTGTTGACGGTCAGCCGAGCAAAGCCGAGCTCGCGGCGCATCCGCTCGCGCTGAAGTGGCAGCGTGGTCGCAGCCAGGGCTCCCGAGCCCAGCGGCATCTCATCAGCCGAGTCGTACCCGTGGCGGAAGCGTTCGGCGTCGCGGAGCAGCGGCTCTGCGTGCGCCAAAAGGTGGTGGCCGACCGTGATCGGCTGCGCCCGCTGAAGGTGCGTGTAACCGGGCATGAGCCAGGCCGCGTGCGCGCGGGCTTTGATGGCGAGCGCATCGACCGCGCTTGAAACCCCGAGCACCAGCTGGGCTGATGCCCACCGGCTGTAGAGCCGCAGGTCCAGCGCGACCTGGTCGTTGCGGGAGCGGCCTGCGTGCAGCGCGGCACCCGCGGGCGTGATCTCGGTCAGGCGCCGCTCGACTGCCGTGTGGATGTCCTCATCTGTTTCGCGGAACTCGAACGTGCCCTCGTCCAGCTCGCGCACGACCTGGCGCAGGCCGCGCTCGATCGCGGCCAAGCGGGTCTTCGACAGCAGGCCGGCGGCCGCCAGCCCGCGCGCATGAGCAACGCTGCCTGCGATGTCGACCGGGTACAGCTCGTAGTCAGTCTCCAGCGAGGACGAGAACCTCTCGAGCTCGGGGAGCAGCCGCCGCTCGAAGCGACCGCCCCACAACTTTTTCCCTCCCCCGCCAGGGGGAGGGTTGGGGTGGGGAGCTATGGCGTCAGCCTCTTCACGTCGCCCAACAAACCCTTCAGCTCGCGGTCGTGCAGCCGGCCCTGCACCTGCGCGGCTGTGCGCACCCCCATGCCCCACAGCTTGATGAAGCCCGCAGCGGCCGACTGATCGAACGCGTCCCCCTTGCCGTACGTGGCGAGGGAGTGCTGATACAGCTGGGCCGGCCCTTTGCGCCCTACCACCTGGGACGAGCCCTTGAACAGCTTCAATCGCACGTCGCCGGTGACGTGACGCTGGGTTTCGCCAACGAATGCGTAGAGGGCGTCGCGCAGCGGGCTGAACCACAACCCGTCGTAAACCATCTGCGCCCACTGCTGGGCGACGAGGTCCTTGAAGCGCGCCACCTCCTTGGGCAGCGTGATGTCCTCGAGCGCCTGGTGCGCCTGGAGGAGCAACACCGCGGCCGGTGCCTCATAGATCTCTCGGGACTTGATTCCGATCAGCCGGTTTTCGAGGTGGTCGATGCGGCCGACCCCGTTCTCGCCCCCGACCCTGTTCAGCTCGGTGACGAGCTGTAGCGGGTCGATCGCTTCACCGTCGAGCGAGACCGGGATGCCGTGCCTGAAGCCGACCTCGAGGTAGGTCGGGATGTCGGCACAGTCGCGCGGGTCGCGCGTCCACGCGTAGACGTCGGACGGCGGCTCCTCCCACGGGTCCTCGAGAATGCCGGCCTCGATCGAGCGCCCCCACAGGTTCTCGTCTGTCGAGTAGGGCGAGCGCACCGTTGCCGGGACCTCGATCCCATGCTTGGTCGCGTACTCGATCTCGTCGTCGCGATTCATGCTCCACTCGCGGACAGGGGCGACGACCTTCAGCTCAGGAGCGAGAGCCGCCGTCGCGACATCGAAGCGCACCTGGTCGTTGCCTTTACCCGTGCATCCGTGCGCGATGGCGGTGGCGCCCTCGCGCCTCGCCACCTCGACCATCATCGCCGCGATCAGAGGCCGGCCGAGCGCGGTGGCCAGCGGGTACTCCTTCTCGTAGACGGCGCCCGCCTGGAGCGACGGCCACACGAAGAGCTGCAGAAAGGGAGCGCGGCCGTCGGCGACGTAAGCCGCGGACGCTCCCGTCTTCAACGCCCGGGCCTGGATGGCGTCGAGGTCCTTCTTCTCGCCCAGGTCGACGGTGAACGCGATCACGTCCCAGCCCTGGTCCTTCAACCAGCGGATCGCGACCGAGGTATCCAGCCCGCCCGAATATGCGAGGACGAGCTTTTCAGCCGCCATTGGCGAGGAGCTCCTTGAGCGCCTTGCCGGCGCTCGGCCGGCGGAGCACGGCGATGATCGTGTCATCGCCGGCGACAGTCCCCGCGATCCCAGGCAGGGCGGCCTCGTCGATGCGGCGCGCGACCAGGTTGGCGGTGCCCGGCGGGGTCCTGATCACTGCCACCGGCGACACGACCTCCACCGAGAGGACGAGCTCGCGCACCAGCGCGGCCCCGCTCCGATAGCCGGCGCCCGAGCGGACCAGCCCGAGCTCCTGGATGTCGCGCGAGATCGTGGCCTGAGTCGCGTGCAGCCCGCGCCGGGCCAGCGCTTCCGCGATCTCCTGCTGTGTGTGCACCGCGCCGCGGTTGATGACGTCGACGATCGCGCGATGCCGCTGGCCTTTCGTGGCCGTCATTTCACGACCTCGTGCATCGTCTTCTGCGCGCGATCGATCTGGTCCGGTGTGATGATCAGCGGCGGCACGAAGCGGATTGTGTTGTCGTCGACCGCGTTGACGACGAGACGCGCGTCCAGGCAGGCCTGCTGAAACGCTTTCGCACGAGGCTCGGCGAACTCGATCGCCTGCATCAAGCCGAGGCCGCGAACCTCCTTGGCGCCCAGCGAATGGATCGCTGCGTGCAGTATCTCCCCCATCTCCGCGGCATGTCCGACGAGCCCATCGCGCTCGATGACCGTCAGCACAGTGAGCGCGGCGACGCACGCAAGGGGATTGCCGCCGAACGTCGATCCGTGATCGCCAGGCTCGAAGACGTCCGCATTTGGCGCCGCGAGGCACGCGCCGATCGGGACGCCGCCGCCGAGCCCCTTGGCCAGCGTCATCACGTCGGGCGTGATGCCGTGGTGCTGATGAGCGAACCAGCGGCCGGTGCGGCCGAGCCCGGTCTGGACCTCGTCGAGGATGAGCAGCAGGCCGTTCTCGTCGCACCATTTGCGGACGCCCGCGAGGTATCCCGGCTTGGACGGAACGACGCCGATCTCGCCCATGACCGGTTCGAGCATCACAGCCACCGTCTGTGCGCCGGTGGCGGCTTTGATCGCGTCCAGGTCGTTATACGCGACGTGGACGAAGCCGTCTGGCAGAGGCTTGAAAGGATCCGAATACTTGGGCTGCCCGCCCGCCGTGATCGTGGCCAGGGTGCGGCCGTGGAAAGAGCCCAGCGTCGTGATGATCTGGAACGCGCCGTTGCGATTGTGCGCGCCCCACTTGCGCGCGATCTTGATCGCGGCCTCGTTGGCCTCGGCGCCTGAGTTGCACAAGAAGACGCGCGATGGAAACGAGAGCTCGACCAGCCTGCGCGCCAGCTCGACCTGGGGCTGGGTGTAGTAGAGGTTGGATGTGTGAATCAAGGTCTTGGCCTGCCCGGCCACCGCTGCCGCGACTTCGGGGTGGGAGTGGCCGAGGAGGTTGACCGCGATGCCGGCGACCAGGTCGAGGTATTCGCGGCCGGCGTCGTCGTAGACGAGACAGCCTTGCCCGCGAACGAATGTCACCGGAAGCCGCCGTCCGGTTTGCATGAGGTACTTGTCGGCGAGCTCGGGCGTCGTCACGGGAGCCAGACGACCTCTAATAAGGACGCGTCTCTATTTACCCACCCACTACCCCCCACCCACCCGATTTGGGGGATCTTTGTGCGGGCCGCAGAGTACCGCCGCGCCGGCACGCCCACAACCCTGGTCGTTAACGCCATCACCGTGTCACCATCGTGCCGATACCCGCCTCGGTGAAAAGCTCGAGCAGCAGCGAGTGCGGCGTGCGCCCATCGACGATGTGCGCGAGCGGCACCCCGTCCAGGGCCCGCAGGCAGGATTCGAGCTTGGGGATCATCCCTCCGGTCACCTCTCCTGCGTCGATGCGATGCCTTGCATCCTGGCTGGTGAGCACGGCGACCACCTGGCCGTCGACGCCCAGAACGCCGGCGACGTCGGTGAGGAGGATCAGCTTGGCCGCGCCCAGCTCGAGCGCGATCTCCGCAGCGACGGTGTCGGCGTTGATGTTGTACGCGTGACCGTCGTAGCCGAGCCCGATCGACGCGACCACCGGGATGTAACCGCGCCCAAGCAGTGCCGTGATCGGTTCGCGGTTGATCTGGGTCACGCGGCCGACGAATCCCATCTCCGGCCCAAGCGGCTCGGCGATGATGCACGGGCCGTCCTCGCCGCTCATCCCGACCGCCTGGCCGCCGAGCCGGTTGATGGCGCCCACGATGTCGGGGTTCACCTTCCCGGTGAGAACCATCTTCACGACCTCCATGGTCTTGTCGTCGGTGATCCGCAGCCCGTTCTTGAACTCGGCCTTCAGGCCCAGTCGCTCACTCATCGCCGTGATCTCGGGGCCGCCACCGTGGATCAGCACCGGCTGCATCCCTACATAGCGGAGCAGCACGATGTCGAGCAGCGTCTCGTCCCTCGCCTGCTCGAGCGCGTTGCCACCGACCTTGATCACGACGATCTGGCCGTGGAATCGCTTGATGTACGGCAGCGCCTCGACGAGGACCTTCGCGCGCTCCGCGACAGTCAACGTCATGTCGTGTAATCCGCGTTTATTCGCACGTACTCCTCCGATAAATCGCAGCCCCAGGCCTCAGCTTGGCCGCCGGCCAGGCCCAATGTCGCCACGATCTCAATCTCCGACTGCTCGAATGCGCGTCGCACGGCGGCCAGGTCAACATCCACGCCCGCGCCGCGCTCGAACACCACGAGCCCACCGATGCTCAGGTGCAGCTTGTCCAGCGCAAGCTCCGCGCCGCTGTAGCCGAGCGCGCAAACGATACGGCCCCAGTTGGGGTCGCCTCCGTGCACCGCGGTCTTGACGAGGCTCGACGAGGCGACCGCTCGGGCCGCGGTCCTCGCCTCGTCGTCCGTCTCCGCGCCCTGGACACGAACCGCGATCATCCTGGTCGCGCCCTCTCCATCTCGCGCGATGGCTCGTGCCAGCTCTCGCGCGACGCCGACGATCGCCGCCTCCAGCGCCGCCGATTCCGGGGTGCCGGCGCGAATAGGCGCATTGCCCGCCGCGCCGTTGGCCAGAACAAGGAACGTGTCGTTGGTCGAGCTGTCGCCGTCGACGGTGACCTGGTTGAAGCTGCGGTCGGCGACCGGCCGCGCCAGGCTGGCCATCAGACCCGGCTCGACCGCCGCGTCCGTGGTGATGTAGGCCAGCATCGTCGCCATGTTGGGGTGGATCATCCCCGACCCCTTGCACATGCCGCCCACCCTCACGGCCCGTCCGCCGATCTCGATCTCCAGCTCGGCGGTCTTGGGCACGGTGTCCGTGGTCATGATCGCGCGGGCCGCGTCGACGCCATGGTCTGGGCTGAGCGAGCCGCACGCCGCCGTGATGCCGGCCTTGACCGCGTCCATCGGCAGGTACCGTCCGATCACCCCGGTTGTGCCCACCACCACCTGATCCGGGTCGAGATCCAGGCGATCGGCGGTCAGCTTCGCCATCTGCAGCGCGTCTTTGAATCCCTGCGCGCCGGTGCAAGCGTTGGCATTGCCGGACGCGATGACGAGCGCCTGCACCCGGTTGTGCTGGAGATGCAGCTGGTCGATGACGACCGAGGCCGACTTGATCTTGTTGGTGGTGAAGACTCCGCCGGTGTCGCATGGATTGCTCGAATAGATCACGCAGAGGTCGTCGCGCTGCCCGGTCGGCATCGCGCTGGCGCCGGCCGTGAACGCCTTGATACCGCACGCGGCGGTGCCGGCCCGGAATCCTCGAGCGAATGTCAAGGCCACTGGATCGGCGCCTCCAGCGCTGTCTTGCGATCGAAGCCGAACGCGATGTTGAAGCACTCGACCCCCTGACCCGACGCGCCTTTCACGAGGTTGTCGAGCGCAGCCGTCACGACCGCCTTGTCGCCTTGCGCAGCCACGTTGACCAGGCACAGGTTCGAGTGGCTTGCGAGCTTGGTCGTGAGGCTATGCGCGACCACCCGCGTGAAGGGCTGCCCCGCATAGAACTCGCGATAAGCGTCCTGCAGCTGGGCCAGCGACCCCTTGAGGTCGAAGTAGCAGGTGGCCAGGATGCCACGCGTCATAGGCGCCAGGTGAGGCACGAAGGTCACGCGCAACCCAGGCTCCCCACCCCGTGGGGAGCTCCCCCGCGGAGCGGGGGTGAGGGGGGAATCAAGCAGCCAATTAAGCTCCTGAGTAATTTCCGGCAGGTGGCGGTGACCTTCGATGGCATACGCCCCCACAGATTCGTTGACCTCGCTGAAATGGACGCCCATCGATGGCGACCGGCCCGACCCACTGACGCCCGACTTGGCGTCGACGACGATGTCCGAGCCGACGAGCCCCGACGCCACCGCCGGCGCCAGGGCCAGGATGGACGCTGTCGAGTAGCAGCCCGGGACGGCGATGAGCTCAGCGCCCGCCAGCTCGCGCTCGTGCAGCTCGGGCAGGCCAAACACCGCCTTCGCCAGCAGCGCCTGCGCCGGGTGCTCCAGCCGGTACCACTTTGGGTATTGGCTTGGGTCCTTGAGCCGGAAGTCGGCGCTCATGTCGACCACCTTCGCCCCCGCCGCGAGCCACGTCCCCGCTTTGGCGGCGCCAACGTTGTGCGGCAGGCAGCTGAACACGACGTCCAGTCCCGCGGGCTCAGGTTCGGGGAGGAACTCGCCCTCCAGGTCCAGCAGCGGAAAGATGGCCGCATAGGGCTTGCCGGCGTACGAACGCGAGGTGAGTTGCACGAGGTCGACACTCGGGTGCCGCGCCAGTAGGTTGACCACCGTCATCCCCGCGTAGCCGTTGGCCCCTGCGACCGCAGCTTTCAGCCTTCCACCCATGAACGCATGAGTATACAGATTACATGTATAAAAATGCGATCGGGTTCAGTCGGGTTCGTTGAAGAAGCAGGATTCGGCCCCGGTGTGGCACGCGGGACCGGCCGGCTTGACGCGCAAGAGGACGGTGTCCGCGTCGCAATCGATGCGCGTCTCCACCACCTCCATCGTGTTCCCGGATGTGGCGCCCTTCTCCCACAGGCCGCGCGTGCGCGAATGGAACCAGGCCTGCCCGGTGTCGCGGGTCTTCGCCCACGCCTCCTCGTCCATGTACGCCAGCATCAGCACCTTGCCCGTGTCCGCGTCCTGGACGACAGCCGGAACGAGTCCCTTGGAGAAGTCGGGCGTCATCGCCTCACCTCCAGCCCGCGCTTCGAGAGTTCCTCTTTCACCGCGGAGATCGACACCTCGCCGAAGTGGAAGATCGTTGCCGCCAGGGCAGCCTCAGCACCGCCGGCCGTCATCGCGTCGTACATGTGCGCGGCATTGCCGGCCCCGCCCGAGGCGATCACCGGAAGGCGCACCGCGGCGGTGACCGCCCTCAACAACGCCACGTCATAGCCGTCCTGCACGCCGTCGTTGTCCATCGACGTCAGCAGAATCTCGCCCGCTCCAAGCTTCTCGCCCATGACCGACCATTCAACGACGTCACGGCCCGTCGCGCGCCGGCCGCCGTGGCTGAACACTTCCCAACCTGGACGTTCGGTCCGGCGTTTGGCATCGATTGCCAGCACCACGCACTGCGACCCGAACACCTCGGCGCAGCGGGTGATCAGCTCTGGGTCTTCCAGCGCGGCGGTGTTGACCGACACCTTGTCCGCGCCGTGGGTCAGGAGCTCGGCCATGTCCTCGACGCTGCGCACGCCGCCGCCCACCGTCAAAGGAATGAACACCTGATCGGCCGTCCGCGCGACCGCGTCGAGAAGAATCCCGCGGTTGTCCGAGGATGCTGTGATGTCGAGGAAGACCACCTCGTCGGCCCCCTCCCGGTCATACAGCGCAGCCAGCTCCGCGGGGTCGCCGGCGTCGCGCAGGTTCTGAAAGCGCACGCCCTTGACGACGCGACCTTCATCGACGTCGAGGCACGGGATTATCCGTTTGGCAGGCACGGATTCCTCATCCACACAGCGCCACGAAGTTCTCGTACACGCGCAATCCGTCCGCCCCGCTCTTCTCGGGATGGAATTGGGTCCCCATGACGTTGAGACGCGCCGCCGCCGCCGCCGGCGATTGCTCGGTGGATGCGATGGCATGGCGGGAGCCATCCGGCGTGTATGAATGCACGAAATAGAAATACGAGCGGTCGGGGATTCCCTGCCACAGCGGAGACGCGTCCGTCTGGGCGAGCCGGCACCAACCGATGACGGGAATGTGCTCGGCCTGCGTCACCTCGACCACGCGGCCATCGAGCAGCCCAAGGCCCTGGTGCCGGCCGCGCTCCATGGATTCCTCGAACAGCAGCTGATAGCCGAGGCATACGCCGAGGATCGGCTTCCCCTTCTTGGCGAGCTCGACCAACCTCCGGCCAAGGCCGCCGTCCGACAGCCTCTCCAGCGCGGGTGCGAAAGCGCCGACGCCCGGCAGCACCATGCCATCGGCGCGCTGCAGCTCGTCCGGATCGGCTGTGAGCTTCGGCTTCGCGCCGACATGGAGCAGCGCCCGCTCGACCGAGCGCAGGTTGCCAACCCCGTAATCGACGATGGCGATCATCCAAGCACCCCCTTGGACGAAGGGATTCCGGGACCACCACCAACGGCCATGGCAGTGCGCAGCGCAAGGCCCAACGCTTTGAAGGTCGCCTCCGCGACGTGGTGCCGATTGCGCCCACGGATGACGTCGACGTGGATGGTCGCCCCGAGATGAATCGAGAGCGCCTTCCAGAATTCCTCCAGCACCTCCGACTCGAGAGTGCCGATTCGCCCACGGAGTGGCACGTTGTATGAGAGATACGGACGCTTGCCCAGGTCGACGACCACACGCGCCAGCGATTCGTCGAGGGGCGCATAGGCGGATGCGAAGCGGGTGATGCCGGCGCGATCTCCGAGGGCCTTCGATAGGGCCTGCCCCAGCACGATGCCCGCGTCCTCGACGAGGTGGTGCGTGTCGACATGCACATCGCCGCCGCCGCGAAAAGTGAGGTCGAAGCTGCCATAGCGCGCCACCTGCTCGACCATGTGGTCGAGAAACGGCAGCCCGGTCGCGACCTTGACCCGCCCCCGACCTTCGAGGACGACCTTCGCCGTCAGCTGAGTCTCTTTGCTCTTCCGCGTGACCTCACCACCTCTACTCAAGGCGCACCTCCACCGCGTGTGCGTGCGCGGTCAGCCCTTCGAGGGCAGCAAGCCGCACGGTCGCCTCGCGAAGCATCTCGAGGTCGCCGCGGTTGAGGCTCAGCACGCTGCTGCGCTTCAGGAAGGTGTGCACCCCCAGCGGCGATGCGAACCGAGCTGCGCCCGAGGTCGGCAGCGTGTGGTTGGGTCCGGCCGCGTAGTCACCGAGCGGAACCGTGGCGTAAGCCCCGACGAAAATCGCGCCGGCGTTCTGGACCTGCGTCGCCAGCCGTCCAGCGTCGGCGGCCACGATCAAAAGGTGCTCCGGCGCAAAGTCGTTGGCGAGATGGATAGCCTGCTCGAGATCGTCGGCGACGATCAGGCAGCACGTGGCTGCGTTGATGATCGGCGCGCGGTCGAGGCCGCTGATGAGGTTCCGCAGCTCTTCCTCGACGCGGTCAGCCAGCGCGGCCGAGTCGGTGACGAGGACGGCCCAAGCGAGCGGGTCATGCTCGAGCTGGGCCGCCAGGTCCGCGGCGACGAAATCGGGACGGGCCCCCGCGTCGGCGATGACCATCACCTCGGTCGGACCGGCGATCCCATCGACGCCGACGGCCCCGAACACCTCGCGTTTCGCCAGCGTCACGTAGATGTTGCCCGGGCCGGCGACCACGTCCACGCGCGGAATCGAAGCCGTGCCGTAAGCAAGCGCCGCGATCGCCTGGGCGCCGCCGATGCGATACACGGCGTCCACGCCCGCGATGTGAGCGGCGGCGAGGATGGCTGCCGGCACGCTTCCATCAGCGCTCGGCGGGGTGGCCAGCACGACCTCCGGAACCTTGGCAACTCGCGCTGGGATCACGGTCATGAGCACCGTCGACGGGTAAGCGGCCCGGCCACCCGGGGCGTAGACGCCCGCCCGCCGCACCGGCCTGGTGACCAGCTTCAGGCCGGGAGGTCCGCTGCTTGCCGTGTGCACCTGCTTGGAGTGGAAATCGCGAATCCGCTGCGCGGCGAACTCGAGGGCAGAGCGGTCCGGGGGCGCGAGGCGGTTGGCGGCCGCGGCGACATCGCCCGGCGGGACCTGGAACGTTTCGCCTTCGCGGGGCGCCCAGCCGTCGAATCGCTCGCCGAACTCGCGCAACGCAGCATCTCCTTCCGCCGCGACTCGCGCGCAGATGTCGACCACGGCCGCGCGTTCCTTGGCGAACTGAGAGAGGTCCAGGCGCCGTCGCGAAAGTGGCGAATCGAGCCATGACCCGACATCGAATCGCTTAATCCCCATCTTTCGCAGCCTCCCGCAGCCGGGCGACCAACGCCTGCACCACGTCGGTGCGCGTTTTCAGGCTGGCCTGGTTGCCGATGAGCCTCGCCGTCGAGGAGCCGAGCGTCGCCGCGATGCGCAGGCGGTTCTCGCGTAGGGTTCGTCCGCTGGCGGTCAGGTCGACTATGCCGTCGACGAGCCCCACCTGCGGCGCCAGCTCGACCGACCCGTGCAGGCGGACGACCTCGACCGCCTGGCCGCGCGACTCGAACCAGGCTGCGGTCGTGCGCGGCAGTTTCGTCGCCACGCGCATGAGCGGGGGCCATGTCTCTGGCCCATCGAGCTTTGAATCCTCGGGCACGGCCAGGACCAGGCGGCAGGGTCCGAAGTGCAGATCGACGAGCTCGTAGTGCGAGCCATTCGACTCCCACAACACATCTTTGCCAACGATGCCGAGGTCGGCCGCGCCGTGGTCGACGTACGCAGGCACGTCGGCCGGCCGCACGAGGATCACGCGCACGCCCGAGCGCTCGACCAGGAGCCGCCGGCCAAGCTCCGCCGCGCTGAGGCGCATGACGCCGGCGTGTGAGAGCAGCCGCAGCGCGCCGGGCAGCAGCATCCCGGTCGGGACGGCGATCGCGACTTTCACGACATCGTCCCAGCCAGCCGGGCCGCGACCTGTTCCGGCGGCAGTGAGCGGGTGCGTCCGCGGCGTGCTGTCCACGCGACGGTGGATGCGCCTCGGCACTGGATCAAGTTTTCAGCCCCGACCGCGCGCCACCATGCGCGCGCCTCGCGATCACGCCGCGCCTCGGTGTCGACCACGGCCCGCATGCCGAACAATCGCAGCGTCGAGCCGAGGCGCATCGCCGCGTCGAGGCCCGAGCCGGTCCAGGCGATCGCGGCATCGATGCGAGGCAAGGCAGGTTGGCGCGCCGCGGCTGACAGCACCTCCCACACGAGGTCGAGCTGGACCACGAACCCCGTGGCGGGTGCGGGGCGCCCGAACCGAGTCAGCAGGCGGTCGTAGCGGCCCCCCTGCGCGACGGGACGGCCGAGATCCGGACCGTAGCCTTCGAAGATGACGCCGGTGTAGTAATCGAAGTCGCGGATCGCACCCAGGTCCAGCCCCACGACCGCGCCCAGCCCGTGCGCAACCAACAGCTCTCTCACCCGAGCCAGCTCCGAAAGGGCCTGCTCCGAGCGGCGGTTGCGGACCAGACCTCCAGCCGCCTCGAGGATCTCCGGTCCGCCACGAAGGGCCGGGAATCGCAGCAGGAGCTCGTGCTCGGCGGAGCGCAGAGGCGTTCGGGCGAGCAAGTCCTCGAGGGCGACGAAATCGCGGGCGGCGAGCGCGCTGCGCACACCGGCTTTCACCGCCGCGGGAAGCCGGACCGCATCCATGATGCCCTGGAAGAACTCGGCATGGCCGACGTCGACCTGGTAGCGCCGCAAACCTGCCGCCTCGAGGCAGCGCGCGGCGAGCGCGATGACCTCCGCGTCAGCGACCGGTCCGGGCGCGCCGACCAGCTCAGCCCCCACCTGATAGGTCTCGCGCCGCTGGTGGAAGCGCCCCTCGTCAGCCGAAAGCACCGCCCCGGCGTAGCAAAGGCGCAGGGGCAATGCGGTGGAGCGCAGCTTGCCGGCCACCAGTCGTGCGACGGGAATCGTCCGCTCGCCGACCAGGGCGACCACCTCGCCGCGCGCGTCGCTGAACTTGAACAGACGCCGGCGCTGCTCCGCGCTCAGGCCCAGCTCGAGCACGTCGATGCTCTCGACCATAGGCGTGACCACATGCCTGTACCCCCAGCGGCGCATCTCTTCGAGGAGGGATTCCTGCGCCTCGCGCACGGCCTCCGCCTCATCGGGCAGCAGGTCGCGGAAACCCGGCACGCCCCCCAGCTGCGGAGTCGCCGCCGGCACGGGACTAGGGTCGGTGAAGGGACCTCCGGGCCCGGGCCTCTGAGACTGCTTTAGCTGTCATCGTCGTCGTCCTCGTCATCGTCGCCGCTGTCGTCCGCATCTTCGCTGAAGTCGAGCGGTTCGGCCTCGTCCTCGACCGCATGCATGCCCTCTTCGAGGTCCTCGGTCGCGGGCGCGCCCGCCACGAGCGCATCTTCCTCCTCGTCCTCCGCGAACACCTCGACCTCGCGGGCCAGCAAGCTCTCCTTCGTATACGGGCGGAACTCGACCTCGCGCTTGCGGCGCATCGGGAAGCTCGGCTTGCCGGCGAACCGCGGGTCCTGGTAGGTCTCGCGAACGATGAGCTTCACGGCGCTGCCGTCGCAGGACGTGACCCCCGCCTGGTAGCGGTTCCCACCCCGCATGAATTTGATCAGCCGGCGCGCGAGCTTCGCCTCGAGCAAACCCAACCGAACCCCGCGCGAGGTCTCGGCGACGATTCCATCGCCGTCGGCGCGCAGCTCGGCAACGTCGCCGGCGGCGACCTTCGAGCAAATGTCCGAGCTGCTGCTCTCGAGCGTCGTGATGACGGTCTTCCCCATCTCTTCGACGAAGAGATTCAGATCGACCCTCGTTCCGCCGACCTTCAGCCCTTCCTTCTGGTGCAGGAGAGTGTTGATGCGCGCGGCGTTCTTCTTGGCGATCGAGTTCATCGGGTTGAGCTTGAGCGCCACCTCATAGGCGGACTTCGCGTCTTTCAACTTCCCGAGCTCGGACAGGGCTTTGCCGAGACGGTTCTGCGATTCCTCGTCGGCGCCGAAGCTGTCGATGATGAATTTGTTCAGCTTGACCGCGTCGTCCCACTTGCCGGCGATGGCGAGCTGAACCGCGTCCTCCGCATATTGCGAGCGGGGCTTGAGGTGTTCGCCGGACTCAGTCTTCAACGGGGCGCGCTCCTATGACCTGGCTAGGTGAGGGGGATAACTATAGAGAGTGCCGGGACCTGAGGCGTAGCGGTCAGGCGACAATCTGGCGGTGCTGTCCAAATCGTCGCGAACATTGGCGGTCGCATCGATGTTGGGCCTCATCTCCGCCACCGCCTGCTTGGGCGGGACCGCGACGAGAGTCATCAGGATCGGCGTCGATCTGCCGCTGTCCGGATCAGAAGGTCGGGCTGGCACACCGGCGCTCAACGGCGTTCAGTTTTTTGTGCACCAGCATCCGACCGTCGACGGATTCAGCGTGGAAGTCGTGCCTCGCGATGACGTTGTCGGCGGGCTGCACGACCCCGCGCAAGGTGAGCGCAACGTCAAGTCGCTGGCCGCCGACCCACTCGTGCTGGGGGTTATCGGCCCATTCGATTCGAATGTCGCGCGCCTGGACATCCCGATCGCGAACGTGGCCCACCTTGCCTTGATCAGCCCGGCCGTCAGCAGCCGCTGCCTCACCAAGGAGCCATTCCTACCTGCAAGCCTGAGCCCAACCCGCACCGAGATCACATGCAAGGCCGCGGGCCTGCCTACGCCGTCAGAGCTCCGCCCGACCGGCGCCAACAACTTTTTCCGGCTCGCGACCACGGACGAGCTGCAAGGGCCGGCGGCCGCGGACTACGGCTACAAGACCTTGAGGCTGCGCCGCATGGCGGTGCTTTCAGACCACGAGGCCTACGGCCAGGCGCTGGCCGGCGGCTTTATGACCAGGTTCACGAGGCTCGGTGGGAGCGTCGTCGCCTACCGCGACTTCGACCCCACCGCCTCGCTCGACCTCAAGGTCTTTTTGCGCAGGGCGGCGAGCGATGGCGCGCAGGCGATCTACTACGGCGGGGTCACAGCCAATCACGGTTGCGTGCTCCGCGCGCAGATGGCGTCCGTGTTCGGGTTCGGCGAGATGGCGCCGTTTCTTGGCGGCGACGGGATCGCGCAGGATCCGAATTGCGTGCTCAACGCCGGCGCGAATGCGGTCGGGATCTTCGCCACCGTGCCCGCCGCGACCGCGGACACCATCCCGGCCGCCCAGCCGGTCATCGCAGCGTTCAAGGCTCGGTATGGCGACCCTGCCGACTATGGCGCCTACACCATCGCCGGCTACGACTCGGCCGGCGTCCTTTATGCGGCTGTCGACCGCGCGATTCGGGCTGCCGGCGGCAAGCTGCCGGGCCGTGACCATGTCATCAACGAGCTGAGCGCGACAGCGGAGTACGCGGGCGCGGGCGGGACCTTCGGCTTCGACGGCTCGGGCGACACCACGCTTCGCCTCGTCTCGGTTTTCGAATCAACGAGCGCGGACCCGAACGCACAGTGGACCTGGGTCAAGGCTGTTGATTACAGCGCGGCACTCCCATATTGACATACCGACGGACCCATACCTACGGGATCAACCAAGTACGAGCCCCGAAGCCGCTTGACTTCGAGGCGGGAGTACGTCGATAGTTCAGCACGGAGTAGTGGTTCGGCCACCCCATGTGGCCGCTTTCGCCGCCGGCGCACTCTCGCCCCGACGTAGGTTGGGAAGAGGGCGGCGATTGAGGGGAGGCATTCCGCCAAGAGGGTTTTGTTCGTGCCTCCCGACAAACACAAGGGGGAACCATATGGTTCGAGCTAGGGGACTCGCAGTCCTCATCGTTGCGACGTTCGCCGCTTTCGCCTGCGGTGGATCAGGCGGAGGGACCACCAATAAAGGCACGATCGACATCGGCAGCGACCTGCCGACCTCCGGTGCCGATGCGTCGAGCGGCCTGCCCACCCAGTACGGGGCGGCATTTGCCGTCTCGCAGGCGGGCAGCGTCAAGGGCTTCACGCTCAAATTCGTGCCGTACGACGACGCTGTCAACGGCAAGCACGACCCGACCAAGGGCGCTCAGAACGTCCAGCAGATGATCTCTGACACCAAACTGCTGGGCATGGTCGGCCCCTTCAACTCCGGCGTCGCCGCGGCCGAGATTCCGGTCGCGAACCAGGCGCCTCTGGCGATGATCAGCCCGTCGAACACGAACGAGTGCCTGACCCTCGCCTTCGACTACTGCCAGAAGTACGCCGGCTACACAGCCGCCAGCTTGCGGCCGACCGGCAAGAACAACTACTTCCGCGTCGCCGCCAACGACACCTTCCAGGGTCCCGCGATGGCCGACTACGCAGCGGACACGCTTGGACTCAAGACGGTCGCCGTCTGGGACGACCAGGAGCCGTTCGGCCTTGGCGTCGCCAACAACTTCGCCAAGGAATTCACCAAGAAGGGCGGGACTGTCGTCGCCCGCCAGGGCTTCGACACCTCCACCAAGCCTGACTTCCACGCATGGCTGAACCGCGCGAAGGCCGCCGGCGCCCAGGCCATCTACGCCGGCGCCACATCCGCTTCGTACGGCTGCATCCCGCGCCAGGAGAGCCAGGGCATCTTCGACCCCAACTCGTACTACCTCGGTCCTGACGGTATCGGCGACGGGCAGTGCATCAAGGACTCGGGCACGACGATGGGCAACGACCACATGTACGCCACCCAGGGCGTTGCGGACGCGAACGCGAACGCGAGCGCCGCGGCGACCATCGCCGCCTACAAGAAGGCCCACCCTTCCCCTGACGACACCGCCGCCTACACGTTCGCCGGTTACGACTGCGCCGCCATCCTGATCGACGCCATCGGGCGCGCGATCGACGCCAACGGCGGCAACATGCCGACCCGGCAGCAGGTCATCGACCAGATGGCCAAGACCTCCAACTTCCCGGGCCTCACGGGGACCTACACCCTCAACGCGGCGGGTGACCCGACGACCCCGGCCCTGCAGGTCCAGCAGTACAAGGCCGGCGCCTGGACCACCGTCAAGAACATCGCCGTCACCGTCTAAGAACGCTCTCTGATGAGGGAGGGGCCATGCCCCTCCCTCTTTTTTTTGCCAATCCACGGGTTTTGTGAACAATTACGCCGATGGCCACCATGGTCCAACGGCTCCGGGCGTCGGTGATCACCACCCCGACGGGGTCGCTGATCAACATGGTCGGGATAGCTGTGGTGGTGGTCGCGGTAGTAGCGGCGGCGCAGCGCATCCACCAGCAAGGCGCCACCTATTTCTTCCAAACCATGGGCTTCGGGCTCGCCGAGGGCGCGATCTTCGCGCTCGTCGCGTTGGGCTACACCATGGTCTACGGGATCATCGAGCTGATCAACTTCGCCCACGGCGACGTGTTCACCCTGGGGGCGTTCTTCTCACTGGCGCTCATGCCGACGCTCGGCTTGACTGAGGGAAAGATCTCCGGCGCAGCTCTGATACTGCCTCTGCTTGGGCTGTTCATCGTGACCATGCTTTTCTGCGCGCTCGTCAACGTGGTGATCGAGCGCGTCGCGTACCGGCCACTGCGACGCGCCCCCCGACTCGCCCCGCTCATCACGGCGATCGGCATGTCCGCCCTCCTCGAAGGCGTCATGAACGTCTGGCGCGGCCCATTCAACCTGCACTATCCGGACTTCCTGCCCGAGTACCAGATCCCCCTCGGTGGCGATGTCACGATCTCCGCCAAGGCGGTGACGGTCATCGTCGTCGCCGTGGTGCTCATGGTCGCCCTCACGCTGTTTGTCAATCGTTCCAAGCTCGGCAAGGCGATGCGGGCTACTGCCCAGGACCGCGACGCCGCCCAGCTCATGGGTATCGACATCAACCGCACCATCTCCGCCACTTTCTTCATCGGCGCCGCGCTGGCAGGCGCCGGCGGCATCATCTACGGCCTCTACTACAACTCCGTCCAGGCTTTCGACGGGTTTCAATACGGCCTTTACGCGTTCACCGCCGCGGTGTTCGGTGGCATCGGCAACATCCCGGGCGCAGCTCTCGGCGGCATGCTCATCGGGATCATCTTCGCCATCTCGGACGGCTATTTCTCTGTGGCGTGGACCCAGGTCCTGATCTTCGCGATCCTGATTTTCGTCCTAGTGTTCAGGCCCACCGGCTTGCTTGGAATGCGGGTGCCTGAGAAGTGACGCGCGCGCAGGAATTCGTCCGGTCCAACGTGCGCAATCCCAACGCCATCACCTACTTCCTTCTCGCCATCAGCGCCCTCTTCTTCCCCGCCGTGGTTCAGTTCGCGACCGGGGGAAGCGGCGACTACCTCGTCGGGCTGGCGGCGGACGGCGGGGTCTACATGCTGATGGCGATCGGGCTCAACGTCGTCGTCGGTTTTGCGGGCCTGCTCGACCTCGGCTATGCCGCGTTCTTCGCGATTGGTTCCTACACCTACGCGCTGGTCGCCTCCAACCACCTGGGCGTCACCCCCATAGGGCACTCGCTGCACGTCCCGTTCTGGCTCGCGCTGTTCATCGGCATGTTCGTAGCCGCGGGCGCGGGCGCGCTCCTCGGCGCGCCGACACTCCGGCTTCGCGGCGACTACTTGGCCATCGTCACTCTTGGTTTCGGCGAGATCGTTCCGCGTGTCTTCCGCAACGGCGGCGTATGGACCGGCGGCGTGCCGGGAATCAGCGCCCTCGACGTGCCCAAGCTGCCGGGGTGGTTCGTCGGGCCATGGGTGGGGCTGGATTTCGGCTGGGTGCCGGATTTCCGGTTCACCTCGGCCAATTTGACCGCCTACTACGTCCTGATGGTCGTATTGATCACTTTCGTGGTCATCCTCGTCAACAACCTCCACGGCTCGCGTCTTGGTCGTGCCTGGATGGCGGTTCGCGAAGATGAGACGGCGGCCGCAGCCAGTGGCGTCAACACAGTCACGATCAAGCTGCTTGCTTTCTCGATCGGCGCCGCGACCAGCGGTTTCGCCGGCGCTTTCTACGGCGCCAAGCTCTCGTACGTCAGTGGCGAGAACTTCGGCTTCATCGTCTCGGTGACCGTGCTGGCGATGGTCGTGCTCGGCGGGATGGGCAACATCCCCGGAGCCATGCTCGGCGCCATCGTCCTCTACTTCATCCTCTTCTGGCTGCTGCCCAATGCCCCCCAGCAGATCGAAGGCCTGGCCTCGTCACTCGGCCTCGGCTGGCTCAACCAGTCCACCCCCGATGGCTGGCCCGGCATCGCCGAGGTCGTCTCTCGCAGCAAGTACGTCATCTTCGGCCTGATCCTGGTCGGGATCATGCTCCTCCGCCCGCAGGGCCTCCTGCCGAGCCAGATCAGGAAGCAAGAGCTGAAGCACGGAGAGCACGAGGCGATCGCGGCCCCGCGCCAGCTGCAGGCCTGATTTGGCCGCCATCCTTCGCGTCAGCGGCGTGACCAAGCGCTTCGGGGGCCTGGTCGCCGTCGACAATGTCACCTTCGACGTCGAAGAGGGCGAGGTGTTCGCGCTCATCGGCCCCAACGGCGCGGGCAAGACCACGATGTTCAACTGCATCACCGGCTTTTACAAGCCCACGTTGGGCACGGTCACGTTTCGCAATCGGAACCTGACCGGCTCGCCACCTCACCGCACCGCGAAAGCCGGCATCGCGCGTACGTTCCAGAACATCCGCCTGTTCGACTACATGTCCGCGATCGACAACGTCAGACTCGGCCACCACTGCAGGATGCATTCCAAGCTGTGGGACTCGTTGTTCAAGACACCATTCGAGCGCGGTGAGGAGCGACGGATCACAGAGCATTCGATGGAGCTGCTCGAGCTCGTAGGTCTGGGGCGCCAGGCCGAGAACTACGCTCGCAACCTCGCGTACGGCCAGCAGCGCCGTCTCGAGATCGCACGTGCCCTTGCCACGGACCCCAAGCTGCTGCTGCTCGACGAGCCCGCGGCGGGTTTCACGCCGCAGGAAAAGGTGGAGCTGATGGAGCTCGTCCGGACGATCCTCGCGCGCGGGATCACCGTGTTCCTCATCGAGCACGACATGAGGGTCGTCATGGAGGCCTCGCAACGCATAGTCGTGCTCGACCACGGCGAGAAGATCGCCGAGGGCCCGCCAATCGAAGTGCGCAACAACCCGCGGGTGATCGAGGCCTACCTGGGCAAGTCCGCCTGATGGCGTTGCTGGAGGTCTCGGGGATCGACGTCTTCTACGGCCGGGTGCAGGCGGTCCGCAGCGCGTCGCTCGAGGTCGACAAGGGTGAGGTCGTGGCCCTGATAGGTTCGAATGGCGCGGGCAAGACCACGAGTCTGCGCACGATTTCGGGTCTCCTTCACCCGCATCGCGGCACCATCAAGTTCAATGGGCAGGACATCACGCGCACCGAGCCGCAGAAGATCGTCAATCTCGGCATCTGCCAGTCGCCCGAGGGCCGCCGCCTCTTCACCAGGATGAGCGTGCTCGACAACCTGCGCATGGGCGCCTACACGCGGAGCAACGGCGCTGAGATCAAGAAGGACATGGATCGCGTCTTCGAGCTGTTTCCCCGCTTGAAGGAGCGCGCGCACCAGATCGCGGGCACGCTGTCGGGTGGCGAGCAGCAGATGTGTGCCATGGGGCGCGCGCTCATGGCGAAGCCGAAGTTGCTGATGCTGGACGAGCCGTCGCTCGGCCTCTCCCCCATCCTGGTCGAGACGATCTTCAGCATCGTCCGCGAGATCAACGCCCAGGGCACGCCGGTGCTGCTGGTCGAGCAGAACGCGCACAAAGCGCTCGAGGTCGCCCACCGCGGTTATGTGCTGGAGACGGGTTCGATCGTGAAGACGGGCACGGGTAAAGAGCTGCTCGCGTCAGAGGACGTCCAGAAGGCCTATCTCGGGATGTAGTTACTGCCCGGGTGGGCGGTAGCTCGACACGAACAGATAGATGAGGACGGCCGCGAAGGCCGCGTACTCCAGGATCACGTTGCGCGTGAAGCTGTCCTCGACGGTGTGCCTCACGAGCCCACGGTTGATGTACCAGGCGAACAGGAGCATGACCGCGAACGGTCCCTCGCTCACCACCAGCCAACTCGAGAGCGCGGTGATCGCCCATGCGAGGAAGGTGACCACCTGGGCGACGAACAAGGCGAATGTGAATGCGCGGCGCGGCGCGATCGGCGTCCCGTTGACCCGGAAGCTCCGGTACGAGGCCAGGAACGTGATCACGAAGATCCACACCAGGCGCAGGACGATGTTGAAGGGAATCGTCACCAGGACGAGGTAGGCGCCGGCGACGACCAGGAGCAGGATGACTTCCTGCACAAGGATGTGGCCACGCTTCTCGGCATCGCGAAGGCGCAGGTAGTCGAGTCGCGCTAGCAGCACGAACCCGGCGCCGAACGTCGCCGTCAGCAGCAGGTACTTCCAGAGCTCCGGGACCAGGATCGAGAGACCGGCCAGTGTCACCGCGCCGAGGGCGACCGGGATGTAGTGCTCGATGCGCGGGAATTCCGCGGTTCCACGAAGATACCCGAGGAGGGCCGGCGCGGCCACGACCACGAGGCCTAGCGCCAGGGCCCAGACCTGACCCTGCCCGAGCAGCTCCGACTTGAAGCCGAGGGCAATCGACACCAACACCACCGCGGCGAAGATGAGGAAGGCGCGGTCGCGCTCGGTCGCGACCACCGCGGTCGACCTGGCGTACCTTTCCTCGGGAGTCGGCGGCGTCTTCATTCGACCCGGGGAAGTTTACCTTCCGGCACGGCCATATCGGTCCTCGAGCCGGACCACGTCGTCGATCTCCGGCGTCGAGACCTCGAAGATGTCGGCGTCGTCGACGGCCGTCAGGCGGTGGCGGGTGAGCGGCGGCATATGCACCGAATCTCCCGGGTGCATGCGCACCTTCTCCAGCTCTCCGTCCAGCCTGCCGATCTCGATGTCGATCACGCCCTGGCTGACCAGGAGCCATTCGTCTTTGCGCTCGTGGTACTGCAGCGACAGCGCCTCTCCGCGGTTGACGTGGAGAATCTTGCCCAGGTAGCGGTCGGTGACCGCCCATCGGATCTCGTAGCCCCATGGCTTGTCGACGCGCATTTCATCCGCGCGGGTTATCTCAGGCATGCGCGCGTAGGCCGACGATGTCCTCCAGGGCGGCGAGCCGCGCTTCGACGGCCGCCTTGTCGGCAGCCTCTGAATAGATGCGCACCAGCGCTTCGGTGCCGCTGGCGCGGAGCAGAACCCAGCTTCCGTCAGTGAGGTAGAACTTGAAGCCGTCGTCGGAGCGGATCCGGTCCACCTTGACTCCGGCCACCTGGCTCGGCTCATGAGTTTCCAGGGTGTGGAGGATTCGCTTCCGGTCCTGGTCGTACGTCTCGCGATTGAGGTGGATGTCGTGCCGGGCATATGCATGTGGACCCACCCGCCGCTCGAGGTCCTGCAGGATCTCCGACACTGGCTTGCCGAGCTTGACGATCATGTCAGCGAATAGGAGGCCGATAAGGATGCCGTCTCGTTCGGGGATGTGACCCTTGATCGCGAATCCGCCGGACTCCTCGCCCCCAAGCACGGCTTCGGTCTCCATCATCTTCGGCGCCACGTTCTTGAATCCGACCGGGACCTCATAGACGGGCACGCCGAACGCTGCGCCGAGCTTGTCCACCATCGACGTCATGTTCACCGTCTTCACGACGGGACCGATGATGTGCCGCACGTCGAACATGTAAAGCATCAACAGCGCGAACACCTGGAGCTGGTTTATGAACCGCCCGGTCTCGTCGATGATGCCCACGCGGTCGGCGTCGCCGTCGGTGCAGATGCAGAGGTCGTGACCTCCGCCACGCATGTATTCCATCGAGGAGTCGATGTTGGGTGGGATCGGCTCGGGGTTGACGCCTCCGAAAAGTGGGTTCCGGTCGCTGTGAAGCTCGACCACCTCGGTGCGACCACCCTCCAGCAGCTCCCTGATGTAGCCGTAGCCGGAACCGTGCATGCACTCGTGCACGATGTGCAGCCCGGCGGACTTGATCGAGTTGAGCTCGACCATGCGCCCGACCTGCGTGTAGTAGGGCGCTCGGGGGTCGTAGACGGACACCATGTCCCCGGACGCGGAGCGATCCGGCACCGGCACGCTCTCAAGGGCGTTGATGCGAGGCTCGAGGTCTGCGATGACATCAGGCGAGGCCGAGCTTCCGGTCTCGGTCTTGAACTTAATGCCGTTGAACAGGTATGGGTTGTGGCTCGCCGTCACCACCGCGGCGGCGGTTGCTTTGCGGTCGATGACCGTCCACGACGCCACCTGAGTCGGCGAAGGGCGGTCGAATATGAGGCTCCGCACCCCAGAGGCGGCAAAGACGTCGGCAACCGTTCGGGCAAAGTCCTCCGACGCGAACCGGCAGTCGTAGCCCACGACCGCGAGGGGCGCCGGCGACAACGAGAGCATGTACTCCGCCGAGCCCTGTGCGACGCGGCGGACGTTGGCGAAGGTGAAGTCGTCGGCGACCACCCCCCGCCAGCCGTCGGTACCGAACTTGATCTGGTCGGCCATTTCAGTCAGCGATCAAGAGTAACTGTCGGGGTCCCCGCGAAATCGAAGATTTCGTGGGGTGACTATAGGTAACGGGTCTTGCGGGACCGCTTGAGCGCGTCGACGACCCTCTTCACGTCCTGGGCTCGCGAGCGCGGAACTACGAGAACGGCGTCCTCGGTGTCGACGATGATCATGTCCTCGAGCCCGATTGCCGCCACCAGGCGCCGGTCGCCCAGGACCAGGCTGCCGTGCGTGTCGACCAGCACGGCTTCGCCCTCGACCGAGTTCCCGCTGGAGTCGGGGTGCACTCGATCGCCCAGCTCCGACCAGTTTCCGATGTCGGCCCATTCGAAATCGCCGGGAACGAGCAGCAGGCGGTCGGTCTTCTCCATGACGGTGCGATCGATGACGTCGACAGGCAGCCTCTTGTAGATGCGCGCGGCAAGGTCTTCGTCGCCTGCCTCCCGCGCGGAAAGCACCCGTCGCAGCGCAGCAAGCCGCCCGGGCGCGTACTTTCCAAGCTCCTGTGTGAACACCGGCAGCCGCCACGCAAACCACGCCAGGTTCCAGTAGTAGCCGCCCGCCTTCATGAATCGCTTCGCCCGCGCGACATCGGGCTTCTCGACGAATCGCTTCACCCGCACGGGGCCGCCCGAAGCGCGCCCCGGAGCGTGGATGTAGCCGAGGCCGGTGGACGGGAAGGCCGGCTTCAGCCCTACGGTCACCAACGAGCTCGTTGTGGCCGCGGCTCGCACCGCCTTGCGGACAGCGCTCCGCGCCTTGGCCCCGCCGCCGACGACGTGGTCGGCGGGCAGCGCCACCATGACCGCGTCGCGATCGCGGGCCACGAGCGTCAGCGCGGCGAGGCCATATGCGTTGGTGGTGCCGCGAGCCGATGGTTCGAGAATCAGGTGCTCAGCATCGATCTCGGGCAGGACCGCCTCGATGATCCCCCGCTGCCGCATCTCGGTCAGCACGAAAACCTCGTCACCGACCGAGCGAGCCCGCTCATATGTCTCTCGCAGCAGCGGGCGGCCGTGCCCGCCGAGCGGCAGCACGTGCTTCGGCGTCGAACGCCGCGACCGCGGCCACAGGCGGGTCCCCGCCCCTCCGGCGGGGATCACGACGAAAGTACGGCTCAACCGACCTCTTCCGCCAGCTCCTTGGCGCGCTCGGTCGACTCCCACGGCGCGTCGATGTCCGTGCGGCCGAAGTGGCCGTAAACCGCCGTCTGGCGGAACAGCGGCCGCCTGAGGTTGAGCTCCTTGATGATCCCGAGCGGGCTCAGGTCGAAAAGCTTGTTGACCGCGGCCGTGAGCACGGACTCGGGAACCTTGCCGGTCCCGGACGTATCGATCCTGATCGCGACCGGTTTCACGACCCCGATCGCGTACGAGACTTGGACCTCGCAGCGCTGGGCGAGGCCCGCTGCGACGATGTTCTTCGCGACATGGCGAGCGCCGTAAGCGCCGGCGCGATCGACTTTTGTGGGGTCCTTGCCGGAAAAGCAGCCGCCGCCGTGGCGCGCATAACCGCCATAGGTGTCGACCATGATCTTGCGTCCGGTCAGCCCGGCGTCAGCCACCGGCCCGCCGACGACGAACCTGCCGGTGGGGTTGATGAACGTGCGGATGCGACCGTCCTTCAGCTCCGCCGGGATGACGGCATCGATGACGTGCTCGCCGATGTCTGAGCGCAGCTGCTCGGTCGTGACCTCTTCGTGGTGCTGGGTGGAAAGGACGACGGTGTCGACGACCGGCGGTTCACCGTCCCCGTATCTGATCGTCACCTGCACCTTGCCGTCGGGCCGGAGATAGTTGAGAGCCTTGGTCCGGCGCACCTCGGCGAGCCGCCGCGCCAGCTTGTGGGCATAGATGATCGGCAGCGGCATGAGCTCAGGCGTCTCGTCGCACGCGAACCCGAACACCATTCCGGAGTCGCCGGCGCCCCCGATGTCGACGCCCTGCGCGATGTCGGGCGACTGCTCGTCGATGGTGGTGATGACTCCGCACGTTTCGGCGTCGAAGCCATACTTCGCGCGTGTGTAGCCGACCTCTCGCACGGTCTGCCTGATGATGCGAGGGATGTCGACGTAGCAATCGGTCGTGATCTCTCCGAGCACGATCACCAGGCCGGTGGTGATGGCGGTTTCACAGGCGACGCGCGCGAGCGGATCCTTGGCCAGGATGGCGTCGAGGATGGCGTCGGAGATCTGGTCGGCGACTTTGTCCGGGTGGCCCTCGGTGACCGACTCGGACGTGAACAAGCTTGCCATGGGTCCTCCTTTGAATCTCCCGCGCCGGCAAGGCCAGGCCGCCGTGTGGGCCAGTCCCCAAGCGCCAGGTTCATACCTCTGGGACGACGGGAATTCTATTAGCTTCCGCGCAGCTCCAGGTACTGAATACCCGAGTGGCGCATGAACCTCGAGCCCTTCTGAGCCAGCAGCGCGGCCATCGCCGCTCGGGACGATTCGACCACCAAGTCGATGTGGTCCCGCTTCATCTCCCAGGTCGCTGTGGGAGCCGTGATCGGGCAGACGACGGTGATTCGCGCGCGTTCGCGCAGACGCTCGTAGTCGCTCAGCATCTGGTGATGGAGCGACAGCTGGAGCGTGCGGGCGATCAGCTCGGGCCACGTGACAGGCGCCTGCTCGTTCTCACCGCCCGCCATGAGGCTGATGGCCAGAATCTCTTTGGCGCCGTCATTGACCGCGGTGTCCAGCGGCGTGTTGGCGACGATCCCGCCGTCCATGTGCTCGCGTCCGTCGATGCGGACCGAGGGAAACACACCCGGGATGGCGGTCGAGGCGAGAAGGGCTGGGGTCAGGAGCCCGGCGCGGAAGACCGCCGGCTTGCCCGAGTTGAGGTCGGTGGCGACCACCGCCAGGGGTAGCCGCATCTGCTCGAAAGTCGTGATGCCGGTAAGGGCCTGGGCGCGCTCGACCAGGCGCCGGACGTTGTCTTGAGGCAGCGCGCTCACCTGCCCACGACGCAGGCCCGAGAGGATGACGCCGAGTGGGTGCGCGTGGAAGACCTCGAGGGCCTGCCGCGACATCCAGAGCTCGCGGAGCATCATCACCCCGGCCTGCGACGGATAGGCGGCGATGCAGCTGCCATTGAGTGCGCCGACGCTGACGCCGACGATTGCGACCGGCGCCTCGACACCTGCCTCGAACAGCGCTTGCAGCACCCCAACCTGGGCGGCGCCGCGAGCGCCGCCCCCGCCCAGCACCCACGTGCGCCGAGCGGGCCCGAAGATGAGTTAGGTCCCCTCTTCCCAGGAAGACAGGTAGCGCTCCTGCTCCTCGGTCAGGGTGTCGATCGCGATCCCCATCGCCTTGAGCTTGAGCCGCGCCACCTCCTGGTCGATGTCGTCGGGCACGTCGTACACCCTGCGCTCGAGCTTGCTCGCGTTGGCGGCGACGTACTCGGCGCAAAGCGCCTGGTTGGCAAAGCTCATGTCCATGACCGCCGCGGGGTGGCCCTCCGCGGCGGCAAGGTTGATCAGCCGTCCCTCGCCAAGCAGATGCAGCCGGCGTCCGTCACGGAGCTTGTACTCCTGAACCGACGGACGAACCTGGCGCACACCGGTCGCCAGCGCATCCAGCGCCTTGAGGTTGATCTCCGAGTTGAAATGTCCGGAATTCGCCAGGATCGCGCCATCCTTCATCGCCTCGAAGTGCTTGCGATCGAGGACGTTGACGTCGCCGGTGACAGTCACGAAGATGTCGCCGACGCGGGCGGCCTCGTCCATCTTCATGACGCGAAACCCGTCCATGGCGGCCTCGAGGGCTTTCACCGAATCCACCTCGGTGATCACGACGTCCGCGCCGTGCCCCTTGGCCCTCGATGCGAGACCGCGCCCGACCCACCCATAACCGGCGATCACGAAAGTCTTGCCGGCGAGCAGGACATTGGTCGAGCGGATGATGCCGTCGATGGTCGACTGCCCGGTCCCGTACCGGTTGTCGAACATGTGCTTCGTGTCGGCTTCGTTGACCGCGATGATCGGATAGCGCAGCACTCCGCGCTCGGCCATGGCTTTGAGCCTGATCACGCCAGTGGTGGTCTCTTCGGTCCCGCCGATGACCTCAGGGAGCTGCTGCTGCCGCGACTTGTGCAGGACTGAGACCAGGTCGGCGCCGTCGTCCATCGTCAGGGCCGGCCGGTGGTCGAGGGCCGCCTCGATGTGCTCGTAATAGGTGTCGTTGTCCTCGCCCCTGATCGCGTAGGTCTTGATGTTGTGCTGCGTGGCGATGGCGGCCGCGACCGCGTCATTCGTGGAGAGGGGGTTCGAGGCGCACAGGGCGACGTCCGCACCTCCTGCCTTCAGGGTGAGCATCAGGTTGGCCGTCTCGCTGGTAACGTGCAGGCAGGCGCCGACCTTCAGGCCCTTCAGCGGCTGCTCCTTGAGGAAACGCAGCCGGATGAGCGTGAGGACGGGCATCTCTCTGGCCGCCCAGTCGATCAAGTCCTGACCCTCGGCGGCCAGCTTTGGATCCTTGACGTCGTAGCCTTTCGCGCTTGCTTTCAAAGGCACCTTCTCTCCTTAGTAAACGAGCTCACTCACAACCTCGATCCCCTGCAGCTGCCCGCGCCCGCCGAGGAAGCTCAGCTCGATGAGCACATGGACGCCGAGCACCACGCCGCCGAGCTTGCGGATCAGCTTCGTGGCGGCGGCGGCGGTGCCGCCGGTGGCCAGCACATCATCGACGATCAGCACCGTCTCCCCCGGCCGGACGGCGTCCTCGTGGATCTGGAGCTGGTCGGTTCCGTACTCGAGCTGGTAGTCCTGGCTGACCGTCTTCCAGGGCAGCTTGCCTGGCTTCCGGATGGGCACGAATCCCGCCCCCAGTCCAAGCGCCACCGCACCGCCGGGGATGAACCCTCGTGCTTCGATCGCGGTCACCACGTCGGGCGGCCGCTCCGTCCAGTGGCTGCAGACCTTTTCGACGACACCCTTGAATATGGCCTTGTCCGCCAGAAGCGGCGTGATGTCCTTGAAGATGATCCCCGGCTGCGGGAAATCAGGGACGTCGCGGATCAGCTTCCGCAGGGTCTCATCCGAGATCGTCTTCATACCACCCGACGGAAGTATTCCAGGGTTCTGGCCAGACCGTCCTCGAGCGGGACCTCAGGCTGCCAGCCAAGCAGCTTGCGAGCACGGGCGATATCTGGCCGGCGCTGCCTTGGGTCATCGACCGGCAAGGAGCGAAACTCGATGGGGCTCTGTGACCCTGCCAGCCGGACGATGAGCTGCGCGAGCTCGAGGACCGTGACCTCCTCGGGGTTGCCGAGGTTGACCGGCATCTCGTCTCCCTTCTCGAGGGTGGCGAGCACACCCCGCACAAGGTCAGAGACGTAGCAAAGGCTGCGCGTCTGGGAACCGTCGCCGTAGACGGTGAGCGGCTCGCCGCGGATCGCCTGGGCCATGAAATTGGGAACCGCCCGTCCGTCCGACACCTGCATGCGCGGACCGTGGGTGTTGAAGATCCGGATGATGCGCGTGTCGACCCCATGCGCTCGGTGATAGGCCATCGCGAATGCCTCTGCACAGCGCTTCGCCTCGTCGTAGCAGCCGCGAGGCCCGATCGGGTTGACGTTGCCCCAGTAAGTCTCCGGCTGTGGGTGGACGAGCGGGTCGCCGTACACCTCGGACGTCGACGCAAGCAGGAAGGTGGCTTGCTTGGCGTGCGCCAGACCAAGCATGTTCATCGTCCCCAGCGTGCCGACCTTCAGCGTGTGGATGGGGTTCGCGTCGTACTGCGGAGGCGACGCGGGAGAAGCGAAGTGCAGGACGTAGCGCACGTCTCCCTCGACGTCGATGTGCTCGTTGACGTTCGCCTGGCGAAATTCGAAATCCGGATTCTCGACGAGCGTGTTCACGTTGTGTCGCGAGCCGGTGATGAAGTTGTCGAGGGCCAGGACGCGCATCCCGCGGTCGAGCAGGGCCTCGCACAGGTGCGAGCCGATGAACCCGGCGCCGCCTGAGACTACCGCTCGTTCCTTTGTGCTGCTAGTCGCGGCCGATACCCCGATACGTAAAACCGAGGCCGCGCATGACCTGCGGGTCGTAGATGTTGCGGCCGTCGACTATCACGGGCCGGCGCATCGATGCTTTCACGCGGCCCAGGTCGAGGCGGCGGAACTCGTTCCACTCCGTGACGACGACCAGCGCATCGGCGCCGTCCGCCAGGTCATACGAATCCCGCGTGTACTCAACCTCCGGCAGCTTGACGCGCGCCCCGTCCATGGCCGCGGGATCGTAGGCGCGAACCTGCGCGCCGGCTGCTAGCAAGACCTTGGCGATGTCAAGGCTGGGGGCTTCGCGAAGGTCGTCGGTGTTGGGTTTGAAAGCGAGGCCGAGCAGCCCGACGATTCGGTCGTCGAGGCCCTCGAGGCAGTCCCGGAGCTTGTCGATGACGAGCATCCGTTGATCTCGGTTGATGTCCATGACCGCGTGCAGAAGCTCCGGGTGATAGTCGAAGCGCTCGGCCAGTGCCGCGAGCGCCTTCACATCTTTGGGAAAACAGTTATGGGTGACAAGACCGCCGGTCGTGACAAACGTGTGCACGCCCGGGACCTCGAGGGAGTAGACCGCCCCAGCGAACGGACGGCGCTCGATGCCGACCACACGAACCCAGGCGGTGTTCTTCCCTTCACATTGGTATCCGACCTTGTCATCGTCCGAGGTCCGAATCCGGTATGCGTCGCGAGTCGGTTTGGCCGTGCGGCCCACGTGCATGGAGGCGACCATGCCAATGTCGGCGAGCAAGCGCAGCAACCCATCGGCTAGCTCTCGGTTGCTGGTACTCCAAGTGCCGTCGCCGATGCGGAAGCCCGAGAGCAGGGCCCGCTTATTCACCGGCGGCTGCGTCCAGATCTCATCGGGCAGACGCCCGGGCACGTTGGCAAGGTGCACGCCCACGCTCTGCCAATAAGCGGTATCGGCGTGCACCCCGGCATCAATGGCGCTCCTCGCCGTGGTGCCCGCGCCGGCGTCGTGCGATCCGGCCATCGCGAGCATTGGCAAGGCTTGGGGGGCTACAGACCCAAACGCAGATTGTGTTTCGATAGCCAAGGGCAGCCAATCGTCAGGCCCGAGCTCGAAAGCGAGCTTGGCGCCTTCGCGCGTTACAAATGGATGGTCCGGCGTGCACAGAAGTCGCCGCCCCATCTTTGTGCGCACCTCGAGAATTTCTCCGTCGAACGGTCGCATCGTCGCTGCCGACACCCGAGCAAAGCCAACACTCCCCGAGTCGGGGTCCCACGCGAGCACCTCGGTCTCGCCATTGGTCGAGAACTCGGAGAAGACCTGGGCCAGCGGTGTCACACTCACCTTGTCGTCGCGACGCAGCATCACTGTCTCGTCGCCGACCAGGCAACTCCCCCCGTAGCCCAGGCCGACGTCCAGGTAGCTCGGCCCGATGCGCTTGTCGAGCCCCATCCCCTCCGCCACCAGCTTCGCGTCAGCGCCCACCCGCTCGCTGATGCGCGCGATCTCGTTTATGAACGAGATGCGGGCGGCGAGGAAAGCATTAGACGCGTACTTCACCATCTCCGCCGTGTAGATATTCGGAGTGATGAGGATCGGCGCGTCGAGCGGCTCGTAGAGCTTCGCCACCTTCTCGCCTGCCGCGCGGTCGTGACTACCGATCACGACACGGTCCGGGTGCATGAAGTCCTGGATCGCGGATCCTTCACGCAGGAACTCCGGGTTAGACACCACCTGAGCAGTGTGCTTCTGGTTGCGGCTGCGCAGGACCTTCGACACCATGTCGCCGGTCAGGGGCGGGACGGTCGACTTGTTCACCACCACCAGCGGCCCGTCCATCGAATCTGCGATCGAGCCGGCTGCGGCCTCGACGAATGACAGGTCGGCCTCGCCGCCCTCTCCTTCCGGAGTGCTGACGGCGATGATCGCGTACTCGGCTCCCGGCACCGCTTCGCCATAAGACGTCGTGAAGTTGAGCCGTCCGGCTTTGGTGTTCCGCTCGACGAGCTCGCTCAATCCGGGCTCGAAGAATGGGACGTGGTTGTGCAGGAGCTGGTTGATCTTTTCGCGGTTGATGTCCACCACGATCACGTCGTTGCCGAGGTCGGCCAGGCACGCGGCCGTGGTCAATCCGACATAACCCGCGCCGATGACCGCGACCCTGGACACAGCCGGCCGATTATCTCAGCCGCGTTCCCTCCGGCGAGCGGCGAGAACCGACTCGTAAGCGGCGATGGTCTGGCGAGCGGCCTTGCGCCAGCCGAACGTTTTCGCTCGTTCGAACCCAGACCGTCGTGCCCGGTCAGGCGCCAGGACCAGTGCCAGGGCCGCGCGGCCCAGCGCCTCAGCGTCGCCGTCCGCCACCAGCTCACCCGCACCACCGACTACCTCAGGCACGCTCGAGTTCCGAAATGCCGCGACCGGGCATCCGCAGGCCATCGCCTCCAGGCATGGGAGGCCAAAACCCTCATATCGGCTTGGAAACAAGAGACAGCCCGCAGCGGCGTAGAGGTCCGCGAGCTCGGCGTCTTCGACCTGGCCGAGCATGTGAGCACCAAGCATGGTGCGTGGGGCCTGGCGACCCGGATCCCCAACGATGACCAGCTCGAGCTCGGGCTCTGTCTTGCTTGCGGCATGCCAGGCGCGCAGCAAGGCGGCCGGGTCTTTCCTGGCATCGAGAGCGCCGACGAACAGGAGATAGCCGGATTTGAGCCCCCACCGCCGCCAGACGCGATCGCGCGCTCCCGGCCGAGGCTTGAACTCATCGCCAGCTGCCTCGGGCACGATCTGAATTCGTTTACGGTCCACCTTGCCGAGGCGGACGGCATCGTCGGCCGTTGCTTGAGACACCGCCAGGACGAGCTCCGCGCTCTTGAGCAACCGCTTCCCCAGCCAGAAACGGAACCGCTCGCCGCGCATGGTCGGCCCGCCCCAGGCCCACGGAATGAGGTCGTGAAGGGTGACGACCAATGGCACCGGGGATCGTGCGGGCAGCTTCAAATCGATCGCGTGATAGAGATCCGGAGCGATCCGCCCGAGGTCGGGAC